>ERZ857775.306-NODE-306-length-76344-cov-12.503375_pt1 | contig 76344 bp, 70 predicted proteins | sample MGYA00519698_ERZ857775 | MGnify/ENA primary metagenome ERZ857775 (study PRJEB31778, sample SAMEA3449363) | human gut metagenome | biome: human gut; feature: human-associated habitat; material: faeces | place: United Kingdom | collected 2010/2012 ...
AAGGGTTGGGCTGTTCGCCCATTAAAGCGGTACGCGAGCTGGGTTCAGAACGTCGCGAGACAGTTCGGTCCCTATCTGTCGCGGGCGCAGGAAATTTGAAGGGAGCTGTCCTTAGTACGAGAGGACCGGGATGGACGTACCACTGGTGCACCAGTTGTCATGCCAATGGCACAGCTGGGTAGCTATGTACGGAAGGAATAAACGCTGAAGGCATCTAAGCGTGAAGTCCACCCTAAGATAAGATTTCCCATTGTTTTAAACAAGTAAGACCCCACGTAGACTATGTGGTTGATAGGTCGGAGGTGTAAGTACGGTAACGTATTAAGCTGACCGATACTAATAGGTCGAGGGCTTGACCTAAAAATCTTAATAAATTGTGAGTAAGAATTTCTTATGATTCTTTTTATCAATCTTAAAACATTTATTCGGTGGTTATAGCAAGAAGGTCACACCTGTTCCCATTCCGAACACAGTAGTTAAGCTTCTTCGCGCTGACAATACTTGGAGGGCGACCTCCCGGAAACATAAGTCGCCGCCGGAATTATCTGAAACCCTTGACGAGAATACTCGTTGGGGGTTTTTGTTTTATAGGCTCTTTGTCAATTGTTGGGGTCAAAAAAATAATGGAATTTTTTTAGAGGCGGTTGTAAATTTATGCAACCGCCTTTAGCTTGTCGGTTTTCTTGTAATTAAACATATGTAATATCCTTTTTCTGAACCTCTCGAAATTCCGATAACCATAGGTGTTTCTTTTCAGTACCTTAATTTTGTTGTTGCAACCTTTAACTCCGCATAAGGTTTCCACATATCACTTACAAAGAATTTAACCGCACTACGCTCAAAACGATTCCAACGGCTGAAATATGAGATTAAGTGCTTTTGTTTTCTGTCCGGCAATATGTCAATTATCTTGTCGAAAGTGCCGACCACAGCATAAAAACAGAATACATTATGTGAAATTGGGACTGAGAAAGTTTAGATAAACCGTCAATGGACAAAAGGATGATTTTGCGGTATAATATTTATAAGATAAATCGGAATTTAAGGATGTGTTTAATTATGAAAAGAGAATTAGGTATAGCAAGATGTGGGCTTGCGTGTTGTCTTTGTAATGAGAATGATAAATGCAACGGATGTAATTCAGGAAAATGTCCAGATAAAGATTGGTGCGAAAACAGAAAATGCTCTTTGGAGAAGAACATTTCTCATTGCTATGAATGTACCGAAGAATGTAAAAAGGGACTTTTGTCTAAAATTAAACCTTATGGCTTCACTTTATTTATTAAGCGCCATGGTGCTGATGTACTGATGGAGTGCCTTGAACAAAATGAAAAAAACGGGATTATATATCATCGTGAAGGTATCGTTGGTGATTACGATGAATTTAATGATGTAGAAAAATTGATAAATTTTATTAAAACCGGAAAACGATAACTTTCGGTTTGTATAACAAAACACACATTAAGACGAGCATTCGTGTTCGTCTTTTCCTATGCTCATTTTTAGGAGGTGGCAGTATTGAACGGAATAACAGAGCTTGCAAAGCTGCTTAAAGAACGGGAAAACAGTGACGGGTACTCGCCTATATTCGGTACGGTCATTGAACTTCCCAACACAAAAATGCGGATAAGTGATAAGATAATACTTACCGACAGCCATATTACGCTGTGTATAAATTTAAAAGAACAAAATTCTGACGGTGAATATATAAATCTCGGCAAGACGGTGGTTCTGCTCTCATATGCCAACGGTCACAAATTTTAATATTACACGGAACAAAAACGTAATCACGGTCACACCGGAGGTGGTGCTAAATGACGAAGGACGAAATACTGTCACGGTTACTGTCTGACATATCTGATGAGTTTGACAAAGATGTCGGCTCATTTTTTATGATGTGACAAAGCCGACATCGGAGGAATTTGAAACGGCATACATACGGCTTGCCGAAGATCTTAGGCTTTTTGGTACGCCATGAACCTTTCAGCTTTTTTGTTTTGCCCGTCGGTATTTTCGAGCGTACACGCTGTCTTGTGACATTTGCCATTTCCATAAGCATAGTGTTAGTCTTGTTTTCATACTTACGCACGATACGGTTGAAAGTCTCAAATCGTGGAATAACTGCGAATGGCTTTCGTAAATCAAAGAAATACTGCGATTTATTTCGTTTTTTGAATCTTTTTTGTGTCTATTTTTACCGGAATGGTACAATATTATCTTCTTTGTTTTTTGCGCAAAAATTTATTTGCATTTTTTAATAATCTCGCGGATATAATTTTGTATTTTCCAACCTTTTATATTTTGGTGAGTGTAATAAAAGATGATAAAATTTTAAAAAGGTATATACGAATATAAAAAAATGTGATATAATTTGATATAAAGAGTAGAAATCTTACTTTTTTACTCTGATGATAAAAGATATTTCATTATTATTTAAGCCGAGTCAAAGCTGTGGATAAGGAGATTTTTATGTGGGTTATATTTGCACTGTTATCAGCATTCTTTGCCGGGATAACGGCGGTTTTGTCAAAGGTCGGAATTAAAAATGTTAATTCCGATTTGGGTACGGCGATAAGAACGATAGTTGTTTTTGTTTTTGCGTGGCTTATGGTTTTTGTGGTCGGTGCGTGGGGCGGCATTACGTCCATTACATCAAAAACACTTATATTTCTCGTATTGTCGGGTCTTGCAACCGGGGCATCGTGGCTTTGTTATTTCAAGGCGTTAAGGTTGGGAGTTGTAAATAAAGTCGCGAGTATAGACAAATCGAGCACGGTGTTGACAATGATACTTGCGTTTATATTTTTGGGCGAAAAAATAACAATTCTCAAGGGTATTTGCATTATACTAATCGGCTTGGGTACATATATGATGATTGAAAAACGTGAATCGGATGAAAAAACCGGCAAAAATACAGAGTGGCTTGTTTGGGCGATTTTGTCTGCCGTTTTTGCCGCGCTGACATCTGTGTTGGGGAAAATAGGGATTTCGGATATTGATTCAACGCTTGGAACGGCAATCCGTACATTTGTGGTTTTAATAATGTCGTGGATTGTTGTTTGTGTATCAAAAAGTCAAAGCGGTATAAAAAACATAACGCTGAGAACACTTGTGTTTCTTGTCTTGTCGGGGATAGCGACGGGACTTTCGTGGCTGTGCTATTATAAGGCTTTGCAAGACGGTCAGGCAAGCGTGGTCGTTCCGATTGACAAACTAAGCATATTGGTAACGATTGCTTTTTCCTATATTGTCTTGGGCGAAAGGCTGACGAAAAAATCATTTTGCGGTCTTGCACTGCTTGTCTGCGGAACTTTGTTGCTGCTCGTTTAAAAAAATTCCAACCAAAATGATTCTTTTGCGTGTAATATAACAGAGAGGATAAAGGAGGCTTGTGTAATGTGAATGAAAAGGAAATAATAAAGCGATGTCAGGACGGAGATAAATCCGCTTTTGACGAGCTTATCAGAACCTTTTATCCGTATGTCGGAAAGTATCTTTTAAAGCTGACGGGCGATAAAACTTTAACCGAGGATTTAACCCAAGATGTTTTTTTAAAGGTAATACGCACGATTGACGGATATAAAACAAGCGGCAGGGCATCGTTCGCAACGTATATTATAACGATTGCCAAAAACACGTTTATCGATTACACTCGGCGAAATAAGATTATCCTCTCCGAATTGACCGAGGCGGAATCGCAAATCGGCAATAATGTTGAAAACAAGGTTATTGCGAATTTGGAATACGCTGAGGTTATAAAGTATATTGAGAGCCTGCCGCCCAATCAGGCAACGGCAATACGCCTTAAATATATTGACGAATATACCTTAAAAGAAATCGAAAGTATAACGGGTGTTCCGGCAAAAACGGTCAAAAGCCGAATACACGAGGGAACCAAAAAGCTGAGAGGTTTTTTGAAATCCGACAGGAAAGGAGAGTATTGACATACGCGGCAAAGCGAAGTCATTACGATAATTGTTATGGAAAATGTTGATGTTTTAATTCGGGCGTTAGAGCCTGAAATAGATAAAAAATGTGCTGAGATTAAAAAGAGAAAAAGCGACAGAGTGCTGACGAGGGTGTTTATTTCAATTGCGGCAATGTTGCTTGTTGTGCCTGAGGTGTTGATATTTTTCGGAATAAGCGCGATTGCCATATTTGTTCCGTTTATATTTATATCTGTTGTATTCTTGGCGGCATCACCGATTTTAATAAGCAAAGGAGCGGAAACGTATGAGCAAGTTTAATGAATTTATTGAAAAAAGGAATTTTAAAAAGATTTTTATAATCTATATAATAATAGCAATTGTGCTTGGAACGGCAAGCGTAGGCGCGGTCGGGTATGTGTACGGGGATAAAATCAAAATGGCGATTTTGTACGAGAGGGCAAGCGACCTATTTAAAAAACAGACCGATTCGGATGAAGTAAAGAAAAGCGTTGACGCTCTTGCGGAGACATCCGATGATATTGCGGATATTTTGATTCTTGATGACCAAAATAATATTATATATTCCGCAAAAAATTCAAAGATTGCGCAAGACGCGCTCCTTGAGCTTAACAGAATCGAAAACGGAAGCAAGTATTTGGTCTCCGAAAAAATCGGTGACGCGGTATTTAGGATTGTAAAAAAAGACGAATTTATGCTGTCATTGGTTTTCGCCGACCATTATTCGGATATAAATGAAGAGTATGATGAGGATAATTTTTACCGCAGAAATTTTATCAACAAAAATTTATATCTGATAGGTCTGTTAAACGGCAAGAAGAACAGCGAGATAAAAGGATATGTTATAAGTGACCCGTCCCCGGTTCCGTATGGAATGCTTTCGCTGAAAATAACAGCGAGCATATTGATGCTGTTGTTTATGCTTTATTGGATTATTGTTGCGATGTGGGTTTATCAGAACGCAATGAAATCTCGGCTTTGCGCACCCGTGTGGGGAATTATAACACTTTTTACGAACATTGCCGGAGTAATAGTGTATGTTGCGTTTAAACATATAAATAACGTATGTCCCCTGTGCGGCACCGTGCAGGCAAGAGAAAACATATTCTGTACCGAGTGCGGAAGCAGAATAGGCGTAACGTGTTCAAAATGCGGTCACAGCCTGAAATCCGGCGATACTTTTTGCCCGAAGTGCGGAAATAAAAAAGACTGATACACCGATACTTGTGATGAAACAAAAACAGCTCTCCTGTTATTGACGTTTAACCGATAATCGAAGAGATGTTTAAAAAAAGTTTATTTTTTTCCAACCTTTATGCTGATTTTACGTGTAATATATTGAGATAAAAAGCACGGGAGTGTGATTATACTATGGGAAAAGGTGTTACAAAAACCGTACCGCAAATATTCAGAGATAATATTTGTACTGCTTTCAATTTATTAAATGCGATAATTGCAATCGTTCTCGTTATGGTGGGAGCGTGGAAAAATATATTGTTTATTTTTGCGATTCTGATAAATACAACGGTCGGAATCATTCAAGAGATGAAAACAAAGCGCAGAATAGAACAGCTTACCATACTGTCTCTTTCGAAGTCTAAAATTATCAGGGACGGGAAAGAGACAGAGGTAATGCCGTATGAGATAAAAAAAGGTGATATGCTGTGTTTGGAAAGCGGAATGGCGGTCAGCTGTGACTGTAAAATAAAATCGGGTACGGCTGAGATAAACGAATCTGTTTTGACGGGTGAGTCAGAGCCTGTTCAAAAGAGAAACGGCGATGAGATTTTATCGGGAAGCACCGTCATATCGGGCAGATGCAGAGCGGAGGTTATATGCGAGAGCGAGGACGGGTTTGCGGCAAGGATTGTCGATGAAGTCAAATCGACAAAACAGACCAGCTCTGAGATGCCTGCGGCAATGGATAAAGTTACAAAATTTACAAGCCTTTTTATTTTGCCGCTCGGTATATTATTGTTCATACAAGGATATTTTTTCAGAGATATGGCGTTTTCCGACACGGTGGTTACGACATCGGCAGGGCTTTTGGGAATGTTGCCGAAAGGGCTTGTTTTGCTGATGAGCATCGGCTTTGCCGCAGGGATAATAAGACTGTCAAAAGAAAATGTGCTTGTTCGTGAATTGTATTCTCTCGAAAACCTTGCGCATTGTGATGTTGTTTGTCTTGATAAAACGGGAACGCTGACGACAGGAGAACTTGCGGTTGAAAAGGTCTTGCCGAACATTGACAAAGCCGAGTTCGAAAAGCTTATGTCAACATATATAAAGTTTACGGACGATAATAATTCAACATATATTGCGCTTAAAAATTATTTCGGTGATGCCGCCGCATATGAATGCATAGATTGTGAACCGTTTTCGTCCGAGAGAAAATATTCGTCGGTAACACTGGATAACGGAATGATATTTGTGATAGGTGCACCCGAAAAATTATGTCGGACAATCCCCGATGAGGTTTCCGAAATAATGTCAAAGGGTGCACGCGTAATTGTCGGCGGTATTTGCCGCGGTGAAATAACATATGATAATATAAAGGTTGTCGGTATGGTTGTTATATCGGATACGATACGTGATACGGCGAATGAAACAATAAAATATTTTTATTCACAGGATATAGACGTAAAAATAATTTCGGGTGATAACCCTCGTGCGGTGTCCGCCGTTGCAAAAAACGCAGGGGTCAGAAACGCGGAGTCTTTTATAGATATGAGCGATGTTTCGGAAGATGAAATTAATAACATCGCCGATAAATACACCGTTTTCGGACGAGTAACGCCGAAACAGAAAAAATTGTTGATTGAGGCAATGCAAAATGCAGGGCATAAAGTGGCAATGACGGGTGACGGAGTAAACGATTTATTGGCTATGCGCCGTGCGGATTGCTCGGTTGCTATGGGGTCGGGGTGTGACGCGGCACGCCGAGCGGCACAGCTTGTGTTGTTGGATTCGGATTTTTCGGTGCTGAAAGATGTTATATCCGAGGGACGCAGGGTTGTAAATAACTTAACCAAGTCCGCAGGCGTTTTCTTTATAAAAACGATTTATTCGATTTTGCTTTGTATACTTTGCTTGTTATTCAACTCGGATTTTCCGTTCATACCGATTCAGATTACGCTGATAGACGCAGTTATTGAGGGCTTTCCGGCATTCTTTATGTCATTTGAAAAAAATGATGAAAAGTGCGAAAAGGATTTTTTGACAGCGGCAATTCGGAGGGCTTTTCCTAACGGAGTTGCGGTATTTGCGTGTTGTGTCATTATATTCGGCGCGATAAGATTTATGGGATTTGATTCGGCGCAAGGTTCTCTGATTATGTACCTTGCGGTGGGATTTATAAGCCTTGCAGGTGTAATAAAGGCAAGTCTGCCGTTCAATTGGTTCAGAGGGATTTTGGCATTGATGTCGGGGATCGGCTTTGTGTGTGCGGTTATTGTGTTTGATGAATTTTTACAGCTGCCGTCAATTTCGCGCATCGGGGCTGTCGCGCTGGTGATTGTGACCGCCGTAGGGATTTTGATAGCAAGGTATGTTAAGATGCCGAAAGAATATGCGATATAAAAAGGGTGAGTTTATTTATGATGATTACGGCAATCGATTTTCGAATTTTGAATATGATACAAAACAGACTGCGCTGTGCGGCGTTGGACCGTATTATGCCCAAAATTTCGATGTTCGGAAATTTTGGAGTAATATGGATACTGTGGGCGGCGGTCTTTATGGCGAGTGATATGTATGAATATATTGGCAAGAAAATTATACTCGGTCTTGCGCTCGGCGCAATAATCGGAAACCTGATGCTTAAACATTTGGTCGCCCGTCCGCGGCCTTTTAAAATCGACAACACAAGAGCACTTTTGATAAAAGCGCCGAAAGATTTTTCGTTTCCGTCGGGACATACGCTTTCATCGGTGATAAGTGCGTGCGTTCTTTTGCACACAAGCGCCGTAATCGGAATAATCGCGGTGATAATGTGTGCGTTTATACTTTTTTCGAGAATGTATTTGTTTGTACATTATCCGAGTGATGTTTTGGGCGGAATAAGCCTTGGTATAATAATTTCCGAGATAGTAATGATGATTTGAACATAATATAAATCAAGAGGTCGTTTTAATTTTCAATCGGCGGCATCTTGATTTTTGTGCGGTGAAAAATAGCCGCAACAAGCGTTAAACAACCGTTTTTGCGACGATTTGAGCGCCTCTGAATTTGTAATTGTTGAAAAAATTTTTAAAAATTTAAAATTTTTCTTTACATTTGACAAATTTTGTGTTATACTGACAAAAGATTAGATTTCTTGTCTTTAAATTCGATGTGGAACATCAGCAAGACAAGGCTTTAAAATTGCAGAGAGAAACTATGCCTTTTTTGCCTTGTCCGAATACGGGACAAGGCATTTTAAATTATTTAAAAGGAGATATTTTTATGTCTAACAAAATCGATGGCATTTTCGATGCCAGGTCACTCGGTACGGGTAAAATGTTCGTGCTCGGTTTTCAGCATATGTTCGCTATGTTCGGCGCAACCGTTTTGGTTCCGCTGCTCACGGGTCTGAACATATCGACAACCCTTTTGATGGCAGGTTTGGGAACATTGCTGTTTCATCTGATTACAAATGGCAAGGTTCCCGCATTTTTGGGTTCGTCTTTTGCTTTTCTCGGCGGTTATGCCGCAATCGCACCGCTCACCGGTGCAAACGGAATGTCGAATGCCGAACTTCTTCCTTATGCGAACTTAGGCGTTGTGTTTGCAGGATTGGTTTATCTTGTTCTGGCGTTTTTGTTTAAGCTTGTCGGAATCAAAAAGGTTATGAAGTTCTTTCCGCCGGTTGTTACGGGGCCGATAATCATATCAATAGGTCTCGGCCTTGCAGGCAGCGCGGTTTCGAACTGTTCGGTGAACTGGCTGTTGGCGGTAATCGCCCTCGGAATCGTCATCTTTTTCAATATCTGGGGCAAGGGTATGGCAAAGATTATTCCAATCTTGCTCGGTGTACTCGGCTCGTGCGCCGTTGCGGCAATACTCGCATTGCTTTTCGGTAAGACGGTAAGCGTTGACGGTGCGGATTACATCGCTATCGGCGGAAACGCAAGCTTTTGCCTGTTTTCATCGGCGGCTCTCGAGAACCTTAAAAATGCCGCATGGATAGGACTTCCGGTAAAATGGAGCGGTACGGTATTCGGCGGAATCGACTGGTCGAATTCATCGCTCGTTGTATCGGCAATAATCGCAATCGTACCTATTTCGCTTGCGACAATGATGGAACACATCGGCGATATATCGGCTATTTCATCAACGGTCGGCAAGAACTATATAGCAAACCCCGGCCTTCACAGAACGTTGATTGGCGACGGTCTTGCAACATCGCTGTCGGCTCTGTTCGGCGGTCCGGCTAATACAACATACGGTGAAAACACGGGCGTTTTGGCTCTGTCTAAAGTATATGACCCGAGAGTAATCCGTCTCGCGGCTGTATTTGCCGTTATCCTTTCGTTCTCACCGAAATTTGAGGCTTTGGTAAGCCTCATACCCACGGCGGTAATCGGCGGTATTTCGTTCGTTCTCTATGGAATGATTTCTGCAATTGGTGTAAGAAACGTGGTTGAAAACAAGGTTGACTTTACAAAGAGCCGTAACCTTATCGTTGCCGCAATTATACTCGTATCGGCACTCGGTCTCGGTACAGCGGCTACTTTCACATTCGGTTCGGTAACAATCTCGCTTTCCGCTTTGGCGGTTGCGTCTATACTCGGTATTGTGCTTAACGCAGTTCTGCCGGGCAAGGATTATGATTTTAAAGAAGAACCCGAGGACGCAAAAACAGGAGTAAGCTTTGAGGTTTAATTCTCGGCAATAAGATTGTATATTACAAAGAACCGCATAAATCAATATTGCGGTTCTTTGTTTTTTAAAAGGGGTAAAGATGTATGAAATATAAGGCTACTCTATTTGATGAAAAAGCTCTCGGACGGGCTATGATTCGTATTGCTCATGAGATTTCCGAGAGAAATGACAGGCTTGACAATGTTGTGCTTGTCGGGATAAAGACAAGAGGAGTTCCGTTTGCGAATCGGCTTGCCGAGTGCATATACACACGGATTGACAATTCGGTAAAAATCCCCGTCGGAACGCTTGATATTTCGGCGTTTCGCGATGATGTTGACAAAAATGTGCGCGACAGAGCCGACGCCGGTGAGATGCCGTGTGACATAAACGGAAAAACGGTTATTCTGACCGATGACGTAATGTGTACGGGAAGGACGGTTCGCGCGGCACTGGACGCGCTTATAACATTCGGCAGACCCGCAAAGATTCAGCTTGCCGTATTGGTTGACAGAGGTCATCGCGAGGTGCCTATCCGTGCCGATTATGTAGGAAAGAACATTCCCACCTCGCATCTTGAATCCATAAAAGTCGGACTTTCGGAAACGGACGGCAGCGACTTTGTGGAAATTTATGAAAAGGATTAAATTTAAACCGAAAGAATCGAAAAGAGGATGCCGCGCGGCATCCTCTTTGAGTTTGTATGTCTTAGTTTATTTCGTCTTTCTCATTCCGATAAGGCGAACGATTATGGGACTCAGCACCATATTAACGGCAACTTCAAAAATAAAGTTTCCGCCAATCATACCGTAAATCAAATATTCACCGGCAGATGCAAAACCTGCCTCCGCACCCCATGCGGCGAGCGTTTCGAAAAAGAATAATTTGCATCCTATAAGAAATACACCTGTATTGACAATCGGGCAGACAAGTGCCGCCGCTATAACGCCGGCGGTTCGGTTGATTCGCGATGCAAGGTGATAAGCCGCCGCTGCTGCTGCCCCGGCAAGAATACCTTTGGCGAGAACCGTTACTATCGTTCCGATGATGCTTACCGCCATAAACGCTGCGCTGTCGGTAATCAAAACAACCGCGCCGAACACAAGTCCGAGCCATGCGCCTGCCCACGTTCCGCACAATGCCGCACCTATTACAATCGGTACAAGAACAAGCGTTACCGCGAACGGACCAAAGCGAACGAACGAACCCATAAGCTGAAGGACTATTACGAATGCTGTAAGAATTGCGCACATAACAAGGGAGTGTGTGCTGAATTTCCTGCGCGTATCGGGCATAGTCACGTTTTGTTGATTGTTTGTTGTCTGTTTCAAAATAAAAACCTCCTGACTGCTGCTCCTCAATTTTGCGGATGCAGCGCCGTAATTATATTTATTTAATTTTTTTCGGGAATTATGGTGTTGGTATTTCAACTGATACTATCGGTTGTTTTTTGTCTTTCCTTTTGCCCAACTCTCTTTGACAACCTGTCTTGCTCTTGCTATTGCAAGCGCGTCATTTGGTACTTCATCGGTAATGGTCGAGCCTGCCGCGGTGTACGCGCCTTTGTGAAGCGTAACGGGAGATACAAGGTTTGAGTTACAGCCGATAAAGCAATCATCCTCTATGATGGTTCGGTGCTTGTTGATGCCGTCGTAATTGACAATAACCGTGCCGCAGCCAAAGTTTACTCTCTTGCCGACATCGGCGTCTCCGACATATGTCAGATGCGCAATCTTTGTGCCGTCTCCGACATTTGAGTTCTTGACCTCAACAAAATCACCGACCTTGACATCGTTACCCACATTCGAGTTGGGGCGCAGATATGCAAAAGGCCCGACAGCGGTGTTTCTGCCGATTCGGCTGTCAATCGCAACTGAGGATTGAACTTCTGTCGCATCGCCGACAACTGTGTTGACAAGTCTTGTGTTCGGACCTATTACACAATCTTCGCCGATAACGCATTTACCTTCTAAAATCGTGTTGGGATATATCACGGTATCAGCACCGACAATTACGTCAGAATCCGCGCGAACGGTTTCGGGGTTTAAAATCCTTGCGCCGTCACGCATAAGCCGCATAACGTTTTTTGAATTTAATATTTTGTCAATTTCGGCAAGCTGAATTTTATCGTTGACCCCGAGTATTTGTTCCAAATCGGTTATAAACGCGCCGATTTTTTCACCGTCACCTTTTAATATACCCAAAACATCGGTTAAATAGTATTCGCCTTGTGAGTTATCGTTCGAAATACGGCCGAGCGCCGATTTCAGCTTTTGTATATCAAATAAATATATGCCCGAATTGATTTCGCAAACAGCTTTTTCATCGGGTGACGCGTCCTTTTCTTCCACAATTTTTTCGACCTCACCGCCGCAGCGTATAACTCGCCCGTAACCGAACGGATTATCGGCAATCGCCGTAACAACCGTTGCAGCGCGTTCGGTACTAAGGTGTTCGGAATACGCGTTTTGAATCATATCCGCTGTCACAAGCGGAACATCACCGCTTAAAATTATAACCGTTCCGCATTTGTCAGCAATGGGCTTTATGCCCTGCATTACTGCGTGACCCGTGCCGAGCCGTTCTTTTTGTTTGGCATATTCAACGCTGTCGCCGAGATACTCGCGCATTTGTTCGGCGCCGTGACCGATTATTACGATGCTCTTTTCCGCACCGGCGGCTCTTGCCGCATCGCATACATAGTCTATCAAAGCTCGTCCGCACGCTTTTTGCAGCGGCTTGGGCAATTTGGATTTCATTCTTTTCCCCTCGCCTGCGGCGAGAATAATGCTGTATAATTTATCGTCCATATTCCTTATACCTCTTTAATTATTAAAAATTATTTATTTTCGGATTGCATTGCAGTTGTTGCAACGGATGCGGCATATATCCGATATGCGCCGCATTCCTTTAAGACCCGTGCGCACTCTTCAAAAGTCGCGCCGGTTGTGCATACGTCATCGATGACAAGTACGGTTTTGTCCTTTACGCGATTCGAACCGACCGCGGCAAACTTGCCGAACACATTATTGAACCGTTCGTCCGTTGACAGGGTGCTTTGCTTTTTCGTTTCTTCTTTTTGACAAAGAATATTCTTAAAATACGGCAGAGAAAGCCGCCGTGCAACGTGACGGGCGAGCTGTGCCGCCTGGTCGTATTTCTCGGACTTCATTCTGTCTTTTCTCGGCGGAGCGGACACAACACAGTCAAATTCAACGCCGCCGAAATCATACTTTATCATTTCCGAAACGTACAGCGACAATGTTTTTGCGTTCATTGCATTTTGCTCTCTTTTGAACGCGATAACCGCCGATTTTGCACAGCCGTCATAGACAAACGGTGCTGTCATTCCCTTTAAATTCGATTTGGTCAGTGAACAATGACTGCATAAGCTTCCCTCGGCTATCGGCTTTCCGCAATGAGTACAGCGGTTTGCCCTCCGACAGTACGGCAGGCTGTTTGCACACTCATCGCATACAAAAATGCGATTGAGCGGCGAGAGCCGCGTTCCGCAAAAACAGCAAACGGGCGGATAAATAAGATTCAGAATTATGTTTCCGATGTCACAAAAGAAATTTGCTTTCAAATTTTCCGCCTCTCTCTCAATGTTTTGCACAATCATTTATCAGTATAACACAATCCGCCGAAAAATGCAAATATTTCGTTCGGATTGTTAGACTTATGTAAAAATTAATGGGTTTATTTTCAAAATTACGGGGCGCGAGTGTAATAAAACTGTGAAAATTCGGGCATTGACTAATAATAAAAAAAGTGCTATAATAGCATAAACATCAATAAATATATCGGAGGTTTTTGAAATGGCTGAAAATTTTGTAAACAGCAAAAACAACAAAAACGACTGTAACGTTGAGTATTGCAGTGGAATGGGAAACAAAGAGAAAGTTCTTGAACTTTTACACACCGACTGTCGCATATCCCTCGAACAGATGGCGACAATGCTTAATATTCCCGCCGCCGAGGTCGCCGATATAATAGATACGATGGAAAAAGACGGAGTAATTCTCGGATACGGTGCAAGAATCAACCGTGACAAGGCTTATGGGTCGAGTACCGTTACCGCTTATATTGAGCTGCGCGTTACACCCCAGCGCAACCGCGGCTTTGACAGAATTGCCGAGAGAATATATCAGTTCCCCGAGGTTAAGGCAATCAACCTTATGAGCGGAAGCTATGATTTCGGTATTACCGTTGAGGCAAAGAACATTCGTGAGATTTCGCTCTTTGTATCGGAACACCTCGCGCCTATGGAATCCGTTGTCGGAACGGCAACGCACTTCGTTTTAAAACGTTATAAATATGACGGACTTATCTGCTGTAAGCCCGAAAAGGACGAGAGGGAGGTTATCTCCTTATGAGTTTCGATATGAAAAGTTTAATAAACCCTGTCGTCAGGGATATTCCCCCGTCCGGCATACGAAAGTTTTTTGATATTGCCGCCGAGATGGAGGACGCAATATCCCTCGGCGTGGGCGAACCCGACTTTGTTACGCCGTGGCATATCAGAGATGAGGGTATTTATTCTCTCGAAAAGGGTATGACATATTATACCTCGAATTCAGGATTGAAAGAGCTGCGCTTTGAGATTTGTAACTATCTCAAACGCCGTTTTTCGCTCACATACGATGCGATGTCACAGGTTGTTGTCACTGTCGGAGGAAGCGAAGCGATTGACCTTTGCATTCGCTCGGTTGTAAAGCCGGGCGATGAGGTGATAATCCCCGAACCTTGTTTTGTGTGCTATAAGCCGATAACCAAGCTTGCCGGCGGCGTCCCCGTAACCATTGAAACAAAAGCGAAAAACGATTTCAGACTGACGGCGGACGAGCTGCGCGCGGCGATAACGCCGAAAACAAAGCTGCTTATACTACCCTTTCCGAACAACCCGACCGGCGGAGTAATGAGTCGAAAGGACTTAGAGGAAATTGCAGAGGTTTTAAGGGGAACGGATATAATCGTTCTGTCCGATGAAATTTATGCCGAGCTGACCTATGGTGACGATAGGCACTGTTCAATCGCCAATATACCCGAAATGCTGGAGAGAACCGTTCTCGTCAGCGGCTTTTCAAAAGCCTATGCAATGACGGGATGGCGTTTGGGATATGCCTGTGGTCATCCCGACTTGATTAAGGCAATGACAAAGGTTCATCAGTTCGGAATAATGTCAGCGCCGACAACGGCGCAATATGCCGCAATCGAGGCTCTTAAAAACGGCGATGATGACATCGAAATGATGCGCGAGGAATATGATATGCGCCGTCGTGTAATAGTCAAGGGCTTTAACGATATGGGCCTTGAGTGTTTTGAACCGAAAGGCGCGTTTTATGCCTTTCCGTCAATTCAAAGCACGGGTTTGACCTCAGATGAGTTCTGTGAAAACTGTCTGCGCGAGAAAAAAGTTGCCGTTATTCCCGGCAACGCTTTCGGCAACAGCGGTGAGGGATTCATACGCTGTTCGTATGCGTATTCAATCGAGAACATCAACGAGGCATTGAACCGAATCGAGGCATTTGTAAAACACAGATAATTTTAAAAGCCGTATGCGCCGACAAGGGCGCGTGCGGCTTTTTGGGTTCAACTTTAAATTTCAAAAAAGTGTTGGATTTTATTGCAGAAATCGGTATAATGCCAAAATCTTAATGAACTGTTATAATTTTTGTGTTTTTAAAGCGTTCATGAAATTTTTTGTCAAACACATAATCACTCACCAAACAATTGATGTCATCAAGGGTACAATAAACAGCTCGGTACGCTATGCCTACTTTTTCGTGGTCCATAATACAACAATTCACCTTTGAATTGCCGAGTATTACTTTAAGAAGAATCGAATAACTCCCGAGTTCGGGCGTAACCGAGGCTATCTTACCGTCCAATGACAATGCACTCGTTGAAAAGAACGCTTTATCTACCGAATATCTCATCGAGTTTTCAATTGTAATCGAGCCGCCGAGAATGCACGGTATTTCCACAACGTTCCCGCCGAGACAAATTGTATTAATGCCAAACTCACTTAAATATAAAACCAGGGCTATATTGTTTGTAATTACGGTAATGTCCTTTTTGTCTGTGATATACTTTCCGATACACTCGGTTGTGGTTGAACCGTCAATAAAAATAATATCCCCGTCATTTACCAACTCTGCGGCGGCTTTGCCCATTTTTTCCTTTGTCGCTTTCATTTTATGGTACCTGAATGTCAGCGGCGCAACCTTTTTTTCGATTAGTTCCGCTCCGCCGTAACTCCTGCGAATCAGTCCTTGCTTTTCCAGCATATTTAAATCTCTGTTTATTGTTGCACTGCTGTAATGTATTTCGTTAATTAAATATTTAACCGTGACGTATCCGTTCTTTTTTATAATATCATAAACGGCATCTATACGTTCTTTTTGATACATAGGACTCACCTTGTTTTGATTATTTTTGAGAATTTTTCATAATTTTAAACATTATTGAAAATTCTTGATAATTGTAATATAATTATATACGATTTTTTCGAAAAATTCAACTTATTTTAAGAAAATAGGAGAATAAAATTAAAATGAAAGACTTAACTCAGGGGAATATTTATAAGGTATTTATCTTTTTTGCAATTCCGCTTGTGCTATCGGGATTGCTTTCACAAGCGTATGGGGTAATCAATACAATGATTGCCGGAAAGTTCTTGGGCGAAGATGGAATTGCGGCGATAGGCTCGACGAATTCTTTTACAGAGCTTATATCATCCGTCTTTTGGGGCTTTTCGGCAGGTTTTTCGGTTTTTGTCGCGCGGCTTTTCGGCGCTAAAGATTATGCAGAGATGAAAACGAGCATATACAGCAATTGTATTTTTATGGCGATTACGATTTTTGCGATTGCCGTATCGGCGGTTATATTAATTCGCCCCATATTCTCATTTTTAAAGGTAGATGCGGGAATATACCGAGACGCGGCAATTTATTATAGGGTTTATCTTCTCGGTCTGATTTTTATTATTTTCAATAATACGGGAGTGTTGATTATGAATGCTTTGGGTATGAGTTCGTATCCCTTAAAAATGTCAATCTTATCAACAATTATGAATATTTGCGGAAATATATTTGCCGTTACGGTTTTAAAAGCAGGGGTTTTGGGCATTGCCCTGTCATCGGTTCTGTCGGCGGTTGTTGTGGATATCTGTTATTTTACAAAGCTGAAACAAAGTTTTAAAGAGCTGAACCTCCGTCCTGCCGAACGGCTGTTTGACATCAAAAGCGTTAAACGTTCGTTCCGATATTCCCTTCCCGGTATGTTTCAGCAATCGGCATTGTATTTTACATCGCTGTGGATCGCCCCGTTGATTAACGGAATATCAGCAAGTGCTACCGCGGCGTACTCGGTAACATTAAAAATTTATGAAATAAATGCAAAGAATTACCAAAATTCAACCAAAACGCTCAGTACATACACAGCACAATGTATCGGTGCGGGAAAATTCGATCAAATCAAAAAGGGTGTATTTGTCGGATTTCTACAGGCAAACCTCTTTTTGCTTCCTGTACTTGCGGTTTGTCTGATTTTTTCAAAAGAAATCTGCCGCGCATTTTTCCCTACAGATTACAGCGGCGAGGCTTTTCAATATACTTTGGACTATGTGAGGTACTTTCTGCCGTTCATCGTCTTTAATTTGGTGAACAGTCTGTTTCACGGATTCTATCGTGGCACGGGTACGATGGGGATTTTGATTTTCGTAACCTGTGTCGGTGCAATTTCAAATATTATCTTTTCGGAAATATTCACTCCGCTTAAAGGAATATACGGGATCTATCTGGGACTTGTTCTTTCGTGGGTTACAGAAGCCGTTATCACGGGAATTTTATACTTTCGGGGACACTGGCAAAAACGACTGGTCAAAGAGATTCACAAAACCTCACCCGATACCGTTATTTCGTTTAAAACAAATAAATAATATACAAATATTTTAATTTTTACATCGGATTCTCAAAGTAAATTTTTCAGTGGAATTTGCTTTGAGAATTTACTTTTTTATTACATTCAAAAACATTTTATCATTTTCTCTTGATTATCTTTGATATTTTTGTTATAATATATACTATGTATATTTATGTCCTTTGTTCGGCGGGGCATATAAAACGGAGGTTTATCAATATGTTCGAATATATTTCAGGCAAGCTGATACAAAAAACAAAGGATTATGCCGTGATTGATGCCGGCGGAATCGGATACCGTATTTATTCCACGATGTCATCGCTGTCAAGCCTCGGCGAAGCAGGCGATACCGCAAGGCTTTATATATATATGAATATAAAAAATTCCTCCGACACATTTTCGCTTTACGGCTTTGCCACGCCCGAGGAGCGCAGCACGTTCGAAATGATACTCGGCGTATCTGGAATAGGCGCAAAAACAGCGGCGGCTTTGCTGTCGAATGTTTCAACGTCCAAATTTGCGCTTTGTGTTGTCACAAACGACAGCAAGTATCTGTCGAGCCACACTCCGGGTCTTGGCCCGAAGGGGGCACAGCGAATTATTCTCGAACTTAAAGATAAATTTAAAAATGTTGAATTGGACAACGTTCCTCAAGACGAAATTTTCGCGGCGGACACCGACGATTCAAATGAAGCGTTGTCGGCACTTATGGTGCTCGGTTATGCCAAGTCGGAGGCAGAGCGCGCTCTTGCCGGTGCGGACGGAACTGTTGAAAATATGATAAAATATGCGTTAAAAAAATTAGGATAAACAAAGCCCGAATACAATTGTGTCGGGTAAAGGAATGGTATAAATGGACTTGGAAAACGAAAACAGGATTGTCACCACATCCGAGATGAACGGTGACAGCGAAATTGAATACAGCCTAAGACCTAAACGCTTGGCGGAGTACATAGGTCAGAAAAAGGCGAAAGAAAACCTTAAAATTTACATCGAGGCGGCAAAAAAGCGCGGCGACTCGCTCGACCACGTTTTGCTGTACGGTCCTCCCGGTTTGGGGAAGACAACGCTTGCCGGAATAATTGCGAACGAGATGGGTGTAAACCTGAGAATTACATCGGGACCTGCGATAGAAAAACAGGGCGATTTGGCGGCGCTTTTGACTAACCTCGGCGAGGGCGACATTCTCTTTGTCGATGAAATTCATCGCCTGAGCCGCAGTGTTGAAGAAATTCTCTATCCGGCGATGGAGGATTATGCGCTGGACATAATAATAGGAAAAGGCCCCTCGGCGCGTTCCATACGGCTTGACTTGCCGCATTTTACGCTTATCGGTGCAACCACAAAAGCAGGTGCGCTGACCGCACCGCTGCGTGACAGGTTCGGGGTATTGTTAAGACTTGAAATGTATAATCGTGATGAGCTTAAAGAAATCGTCACGCGCAGCGCGGATATACTGGGCATTGGAATAGACGGCGGCGGAGCGGGCGAGATTGCATCGCGGTCGCGCGGAACGCCGAGAATAGCGAACCGCCTTTTAAAACGTGTCAGAGATTTTGCCGAGATAAAGGCGGACGGAAATATAACCGAAACCGTTGCGGATGAGGCTCTCGGACGTATGGAGGTCGATTCTCTGGGGCTTGACGCGATTGACAAACGAATGCTTATGACCGTAATCCGTCTGTATGACGGAGGACCGGTCGGACTTGAAACCCTTGCGGCGACAATCGGCGAGGAAAGTGACACAATCGAAGATGTATACGAACCGTACCTTATGCAGATAGGCTTTTTAAGCCGCACACCGAGGGGAAGAATTGTTACCCCCCTCGCATATAAGCATTTTGGAATAGAGTATAAGTGTGCGGAGTGATATATGAATACGGACGGAAATCATAACCGTTTTGAGATATTGAGAAAGGATTGATACAAATGCAGGATGCAAATTCAAAGAAAAAAGAGAAGTTTTATATTACAACGGCGATTGCGTATACATCGCGAAAGCCGCATATCGGAAATACCTATGAAATCGTATTGACCGATGCAATCGCGAGGTTTAAGCGCTATACCGGTCACGATGTTTTCTTTTGTACGGGAACGGACGAACACGGTCAAAAGATTCAGGAACTCGCCGAGGCAGCGGGAATCAGCCCCAAAGAGTATGTTGACGGCGTTGCTGCCGAGATAAAGAAAATCTGGGATTTGATGAACACAAGTTATGACAAATTTATTCGCACAACGGACGATTATCATGTTGAAACGGTGCAAAAGATTTTCAAAAAGCTGTATGACCAAGGCGATATATACCTAGATTCTTATGAGGATTGGTATTGTACCCCCTGTGAATCGTTTTGGACGGAAACCCAGCTCGTTGACGGAAAGTGTCCCGACTGTGGCAGAGAGGTTCACAAACAGCACGAAGAAGCGTATTTCTTTAAAATGAGCAAGTACGCCGACAGACTTATGAAATATATAGAGGAGAACCCCGATTTTATCCAGCCCGAGGCAAGAAAGAAAGAGATGATAAACAACTTCTTAAAACCCGGACTTCAGGATTTATGCGTATCGAGAACAAAAATCGACTGGGGTATTCCCGTTCCAATAGGAAAGGGTCACACCGTCTATGTATGGCTTGACGCCCTCACAAACTATATAACCGCTCTCGGTTATCGCTGTGACGAAAAAGGTGAGTTATACCAAAAATACTGGCCTGCGGACGTTCATATAATAGGTAAGGATATTTTGAGGTTCCACACCATATATTGGCCTATATTCCTTATGGCGCTGGGCGAACCTCTGCCGAAAAAGATATTCGGTCATCCGTGGCTTTTAAACGGACAGGATAAAATGAGCAAGTCAATAGGCAATGTTATTTATGCCGATGATTTGGTGCGCAATTTCGGCGTTGACGCGGTGAGATATTATCTTTTGCACGAGATGCCTTTTGCGGCTGACGGCACAATTACGTTTGAAACACTGATTTCGAGATTTAATTCGGACTTGGCGAATACTCTCGGTAATCTTGTCAACAGAACCGTTTCGATGATAAACAAATACTTTGACGGCGATATTCCGTCTGTCGGCGAAGAAACCGAGTTTGACGCGGATTTGGCAGATACCTGTCTGCGTGCGGCAAAGAAAACGGAGGAATGTATGGATAAGCTGCGCGTTGCCGATGCGATGGATTGCATCTGGGAGATAGTGAACCGCGCAAATAAATATATAGACGAAACGATGCCGTGGGCATTGGCAAAGAGCGATGACGGCAGAGAAAAGCTTAAAACGGTAATGTATAATCTTATCGAGGCAATCAGATTCATAACATCTTTGCTCGGCTCGTTTATGCCCGATACACAGACGGCTATTGCAAAACAGACGGGCGCAGCCGAGCTTGAATGGGAGAGTCTTGAATGTTTCGGTATGACAAAGCCGGGCGTAAAGGTCGGAGTGGCAGAACCGCTGTTTGTCAGACTTGACCCCGAGAAGAAACTTGCCGAGCTTGAAGCGGAACTTGCACCGCAGCCGAAGGAAGAAAAGGTTGAGATTGCGCCGTTTAAAGAGAACGTGACAATAGACGATTTCGGCAAGCTTGACATTCGCGTCGGAAAAGTCGTTGTATGCGAAAAAGTGCCGAAATCATCCAAGCTTTTGAGATTTGAGCTTGAAGTCGGCTCTGAACGCAGGCAAATTCTCTCGGGAATCGCAAAATATTACAAACCCGAGGATTTAATCGGTAAAAATGTACTGTTTATTGCTAACTTCCCACCCAGAAAGATGATGGGTTATGAATCAAACGGTATGATATTATCGGCGGAGCATGACGGAAGGCTTGTTGTGACATCGACTCTCGATGATATTCAAAGCGGTGCTGAAATTGTATAACAAGCGTGCCACCGTGGTTTTATCAAACATCACGTATGCCACAATCCCGTAGCGAACGGCGAAAAAATGAAACGGATAACCGCGCGATTTAATGAACATCTCACGGGCGGTCGGCGCAGATTGCCGGGGGCAATCGTTTTGCGATTTGACCGAGTCGACAGACGAGAACTCGCCCCTACGGGATTTGTGACGTGCATTGCGGTTTTTTGTAGGGGACGGCGTCCCCGACGTTCCACGCACATGAACGAACGACACAAATGAAACGGATAACTCCGCCAGCAACATATATGATTCAACGAATATTACACAAAGGGGGAAAACGGCATATGCGAAATAATGTTAGGGCGGCGAACGCTGCGGATTTTGATTTTGTAAAGAATTGCTGGACGGAATGCTTTGACGATGACGAACGCTATGTCAATTGGAATTTTTCAGAGAATTATTCCGCGGCAAATACCCTTGTTGCCGAATGCTGCGGCGAGCCTGTCGCAGCCATGCAATGCATACCGTATACCCTCTCGTTTGAAAAAGCCGATATATCGGCGCGATATATCTCGGGCGTGTCGACAATGCCGAACTTTCGCAACCGAGGTCTTGCACGCAACCTTTTTGAATATGCCTTGCCTCTTATGCGGCGGCAAGGAGCGGCGTTTGCGTTTTTAATATCGGCGGTTGACGGAATGTATGAAAAGTTTGGTTTTACGAAACTATGTGACAGAATAATGTATCGGGCGGAGTCGCTCGGCAAAAATCCGATTCAAAGCATAGACGATATTAATCTTGATGCTCTCGATAGGATATATGAGCGCCGCACGCGCGAAACATTGCATATTAGGCGTGCACGTCCCGATTGGAAAAAACTTTTGAGCGAACTTGCCGTCGGTATCGGCGGATATGCCGCAATCGCCGAAGATTCGTATTGCTTTGCGTTTTATTGCAAGGGCGGTTTTGAGGTTTATGAAAAGTGCGGTGAATTTGATTTTAAACCCGTCAGGCGTGAACCGTTTATGGTGCGCATAACCGATGCGGAAAAGTTCTTAAAAATCTTTTGCAAGAACTTTCCCGATAATGTGTCAGTTGCCGTAACGGACGAATTTATTCCGCAAAATAACGGTAGGTTCATCATATCGGACGGCTCTGTCATCCGATGCGATAAGGCGGATAATACCGCCTCTGATTTTAATTTCACCGTTTCGGAGCTGTGTCGGTTTGCCCTTGCGGATAAGCCGATTTTTGTCGGCAACATTATATAGTCGGTAACACATATCGACGATTGTAAGATTTAAAAGGGTAATTCGGATGACCCTGTATGGTTATCCGTCAAGACGGAGAAATGCATAATTTGCAGGGACAGCCACGGATGGCTGCCCGCGAAAGGAGCGCTGCTTAATGCACGCATATCATAATTCACAGGATATAAAATATCGCTCGCCTTTCGGCGCGGTCAGAACGGACTCGGCGGTATCGCTCAGGCTTGACGTGTCGGATACAGCCGCCGATGTTTCGGCAACGGTTCGGCTTTGGTACAACGATACCGAAAGACTTGTTGTAATGAACAAAGAATCGGATGGAAACGAGTTTGTGTTCCGTGCCGAAATTTCCGTGCCGTCAGATTCGTGTCTGCTCTGGTACAGTTTTATTATTGATTCAAACGGTGAAACGATATGGTATGCAAACACATCGCAGCTGGGCGGAATCGGAGGACTTTGCGCTGACGGCAGTGCCGAGAGTTATCAGATTACGGTCTATGATAAAGAATTCGATACGCCCGAATGGTTCAGAGGACGTATTATGTATCAGATTTTCCCTGACAGGTTCTATGGCGCGCATAAGGACGGCAAAATCGAAAAATCACGCGAGGAATATATTATTCATTATGACAGATACGAGCATATTTCGTTTAATGCTCACCCATATGAGATAGGACCGGCTTGCAACGATTTTTACGGCGGAAACCTGCGCGGAATATGTGAAAAACTTCCGTATATAAAATCACTCGGTGTCGGAGTGATTTATCTGAACCCGATTTTTGAGGCGTATTCAAATCACAAATACGATACCGCGAATTATAAGCGGATTGACCCGATGTTCGGAACGGAGGAGGATTTTGTTCATCTTTGCAAAGAGGCGGAAAAGTTCGATATAAAAATAATTCTTGACGGCGTTTTCAGCCATACCGGTGCGGACAGCATATATTTTAACAAATATGGTTTTTACGGTACTGACGGCGCATTTCATAATCCGTCATCGCCGTACCGAAGCTGGTATTGCTTTGATGAAAACGGCGGATATACAAGCTGGTGGGGGTGCAGCAACCTTCCCAACGTAAACGAAATGGATGATTCATACCTGGATTATATTTTGCGCGATGATGATTCGGTCATTAAAAAGTGGCTCAGGCTCGGCGCGTCCGGTTGGCGTTTGGATGTTGCCGATGAGTTGCCCGATGAGTTTATAAAAATATTGCGCAAAGAAGTGAAATCGGTAAAACCCGATGCAGTCATCATCGGCGAAGTATGGGAGGACGCGTCAAATAAGGTTGCGTACAGCAAACAGCGCGAGTATCTTTTGGGCGATGAACTCGACAGCGTTATGAACTATCCGTTTAAAGACAATATAACCGCCTATGTTATGGGCTGGAAAAGTGCGGAAAAGATAAATGCGGCGCTTATGTCAATTTATGAAAATTATCCGATTGAGGTTTTGTACTCGCTTATGAATCTTTTGGGTACACATGATACGATGCGTATAAAATCGCTGTTCGGCGGCCTTAACTCGGATTGCGGCTATACGCGGTTGACATCGGGCAACGAGGACTTGGCGTCTTATCGGCTTATGTGCGCGGTGTTTATGCAAATGACGATGCCGGGCGTTCCGTCCGTATATTACGGCGATGAGGTCGGTATGCAAGGCGGACGGGATCCGTTTAACCGTGCGCCGTACCCGTGGCGCGGCATTGATACCGAACTTTTGGAAAAATACAGATGTCTCGGCGGTCTGCGCAATTCAAAATCGGTTTTAAACAGCGGATTTTTCAGAACTCTTTATGCAAACGGCGACGTTTTTGTATACGCGCGATATTTTGATAACAAAAAAGACGTATTCGGAAAAAAATGTGATTTTGATATTGCTGTCTGTGCAATAAACCGCAGTTTTGAAGTCAAAACGGTTACCGTTGACATCTCTGATATAACGGTTGATACAATAAAATGTATATTAAGCAGCGGCAGAGCCGAGAAGGCGTTTGTGCAAAGCGGCCGAGATATTCATATAACCGTTCCGCCGGTCGGATATGTTATGGGAAGCATCGATTAAAGCAATTGACGGATTTTCAATATGAAATGGTAGGCGGCTGCCAAAGGAGATAAAACGATGAAAGAACAGATATACACAATTCCTTTAAACGAGGCATTTGACAAAGACAGCGAATGTCCGTTCTGTGAGCTTCAAAAAAAGCTTGATGCGGAAATTATGGATTATATTCTCGGACCGTCATATATGGAGGAGGACATTCGAGAACAGACAAACAAACTCGGCTTTTGCAAACGGCATTATTCCAAGATATTCGCTGCCCATAACCGACTCGGTGCGGCATTGATGATACATACGCACTTGCTCGAGATAAACAAAAACCTCGATAAAGCGTTTGAGGATGAGCAAAACGGCGGCAAGGGCAGCTTGTTTAAAAAGCCCAAGAATGACCCGATATGCGAGTATACCGACAGCGTACTCAATGGCTGTTATGCTTGTCAGCGCGAGGAAACGCGAATGAACAGCTATGTCTATACATTCTTTTATCTATGGAAAACCGAACCCGAATTTGTCGAAAAGGTCAAATCGTGTAAAGGCTTTTGTCTTGAACATATGTCGCGGATAATATCCGACAGCCGAAAGCATCTGAACGCGGCACAGCGTCAAGCTCTTATGAATACAATTATCCCTTTGCAAAAGCAAAATTTAGAACGCATTACAGAAGATGTGGATTGGTTTATCAAAAAATTTGATTACCGTTTTCAGGACGAACCGTGGAAAGATTCAAAAGACGCGGTTGAACGCGCCATATTGAAACTTTCGGGAGTATTGGATCGATAGGGTTTATCATTCAATCCAAAACGGACGAAATCGCACATTGACGATTTCGTCCGTTATTTATTTTATCGGCTTTCGGCTGAATTTGGGGAATTGGAGTTATTGGAATTATCGGTTGTTTGAGAACCGATTGCATCGGTCTTTCTTTGACCTCTGCCGCCAAAACCGCCTCCGAAACCTTTTCCGCCGAAATCGCCGTTGTTGTTTGTCGGCGTGCCGACCGTTGAGCTCTGACCGTCCGCTGTGATGTCATATCTTGTATCGCCGATTTCGAGTGTATAATTTTTGCCGATTTCTATGCTCGGCGAGGTGATATAGACTGCCGAGAATTTCTCTTGCGGAGCATAGCTGATGATTGTATCGCCGTTGTCATCTTTCAGGCTCACCGTTGTTCCTGCCGCAAGCTCTGATTCCGCGTATCCGATTATCGAATTTTGAGTTATGCCGAGTGAGTTTGCTTGTGCGCCGCTGACAGCGGCTATAAGCGTTGCGCCATCGGCAATCGTTATATTGCCGTCCGCATCAAGTGCGGCGAACGGGCCTGTTACCGTACCGGCCGGATTTGCAAGCTTTATTGTTCCGCCGTTTATCACAAGATTTCCGTTTACGTCTATCGCGTCATCGCGGCCTGTTACCTCAATATTACCGCCGTTTATTATGATGACATCTTTATTATTTTGTCCGCTGAAACCGTCCTGCGGAGGCTGTTGTCCGTCCTGCGGAAGTTGTTGTCCGTCCTGCGGAGGTTGCTGACCGTCTTGCGGAGGTTGCTGACCGTCTTGCGGAGGTTGCTGTCCGTTTTGCGGTGGCTGTTGTCCGTCTTGCGGCTGTCGGCGGTCTTTTTGACCGCGCTCGCCGCCGAATCCGCCTTGCGGCGGTTGCATTTCCGTGCTTGTTCCGGCGTTAAGTCCGTCATCTGTTGAATTAATTTTTATGTTGCCGTTGTTGATTGTCAGCTTGGTTTTGCCTTCAATTCCTTCGGTCGATTTTGTGACATCGATTGATGTGTCTGCGCCGTCTATTGTGATACTTCCGTGTGCGGATATGCCCTTTTTGTATTGCGATGCAAGAGTAAGATTTGCATCGCCTATTTCAATATCCGATGTGCAATGGATTGCGTGGTCGGCGGAATTTACATTTATTTTGCCGCCCGAGAGCTTAATCATCCAATCGGCCTTTATTCCCTTTGACGAGGTTTCAAACTCAACCGATGAACTTTCGCCAAACGGCGTTTTGGGGCGGTTTTGCTCATCCGAACTCTGTTCGGTCTGCGACGTTTCGGTTGGCGTTCCGTTGGTTGTTATATCAATCGTTCCGCCGCTTATGTTTGCAATCGAACTTGAACCGATGCCGTCACCGACAGCGGTTATTTTAAGATTTCCGTCCGTCATTTCAAAGGTGTCATTGACGTTTATTCCATCCGCTTTTGCATCAATATTTATGGTGCCGCCCTCGATTTTAAGATTATCCGAGCATTTTATTCCATTGTCGGCAGAAGTAATGTTCAAAGTGCCGCCGCCCTTTATTTTTAAATTGTCTTTAGAGCGTATAGCTGCGGTGTCGGCGGCGGTCGAAACAAGACTGTTGTCCGTTCCGTTCTCGGTGTCTATATATACTTTATCTGCGTTTTCGACATATATAACGGATGCGCCTGACGAGGTTATATTGACTCCGTTCAGTTTCAGTTTGACCTTATCATCGGTCGAGATAACGATGCTTGCATCCGAATTCTTTCCGCTTAAAGTGTATACGCCGCCTTTTGAAATTGTAAGCGCATTGTCACTTACGGATGCTCCGTCGCCACTGACCGATAAAGTTGACATATCAACCGATACTTTGTTGTCCTTCCAACTTTCATCCTCATCATTATCGGTTGTTATGCTGACCGTGTATGTTTCATCATTCCAATCAACACTGTACCCCATTGCCTCGCTTATTACTCTGAGCGGTACAAGCGTTCTGTCGGATACGAGCTGTGCCGCAACATCCGTTTGAATCGTTTCGGTTTTTGCGCTTCCGTCATCATTGGTTTCGCCTTTGTCGAGGGTAACATCGTTCGAACCTATTTCGAGAGATACGGTTTTGGAACTTTTTCTTGCCGAAACGGTTTGGGTTTCATCGTCCCATTTGACAAGTGCGCCGAGGTTTTCGAGAACGCCGCGAATCGGAACCATAACACGGCCGTCTATTATCTGCGGCGCGACATCGAGGTTTAATTCCTCGCCGTCAATCACAATATTCACATCTTTGGCAAGAGCCGTACATCCCGGAAGATCCGTGAGCGCAACCGCTGTTGCCGCGGCTGAGGACAGTGCTTTGAATATAGTTTGTTTTTTGCTTAATTTTTTGGTTTTCATAATCTATAATCCCCTTTTTAAAATAAATTCGGTTTTGGTTTATGCCGCTTGCTGCTCTGCGGCGGCAAGCATAATGGTGAGGTTTCCGTTTTTTACTCTAAGCTCATCGATAAAGCTTTGTTCGTCAATATCGGCCTTCATTGTCACGCTGTATTCGACAAGATACAGAGACCCCAAATCAGTTGTTTTTATCTTTCTCAATTTATGTTCGGCAGTGTATTTTTCAAGAATCGCATCAAATGCGTCTTTATAATTCAGGTCCTCGGGAATCGTTATTTTGAGTATGCGAAAGTCACCTTTTGCCTTAAACAGGTCGGTTTTTGCAATCAGTATAATCGCCAAACAAAGCAGAACCACAAATAATATCGCATATCCGAAAAGCCCGACTCCGCAGGCAAGCCCTGCCGCTATGTCAAAAAAGATAAAGCCGATGTCCTTGGGGTCGCCGGGGGCGCTTCTGAATCGGATGATAGATAATGTTCCGGCAAGGCTGAATGCCCTTGCGACATCGCTCCCCACAAACACAATTATTACCGAAAGAATAACCGGCAGCATACAAAGCGTAACGGCGAGACTCTGCTGATATGCTGTACCGTTTTGGGTTTTGCGATAGGTAAAAGCGATTGCGCCGCCCAGAATGAGCGAAATCAGCATTGTCAGCACCGCCGAGCCGACGGTTATGTCGGATGACACGTTTGCTAAAATATCGTTGAATAGGTTATTCATAGAAAATTCTCCTTATCCTTTTAATAAATTTTGATTCGGTCTATACAGCAAGGCTCGGACGTGCGTCCGAAATGCCGAGAGAATGCTTATATTCCGTTCCGTATTTCGAAAAACTCGTTCGTCTTATACCGAGTTCGGTCAGTATCGAGGTGAGCCACAGGGGCTTTGCTTTTGATGTCTTTATTTCCATAAGATACTGTCCGCAATCGATAAGGCTGTCGCCGAAATCGCCGTATTCGAGAGCCACCGCGCTTCGGCGTGAACGAATGTTCGTGTCAAACGAAATTCTCAAATCGGGATTGTTCTTTTCGAAATATGCGATTCGGTCATACGCCAGATACAGTTTCGGTTCAACTTTATACCGCGTTAAAAAGTCATCTAACTCACGAACCACCTGTTTGTTCATATACTCGCCGATGTTCGGCATTTCGCCGATTTTGATGAACTCATACGCCTCGCCGAGTTTTATTGCCGTTCTGCGCTTGTTCACGATGCCAAAGGCCTTTTTCTTTATTTCGAGATAAACGGTGTCGGTTATTTTGGGAACGCCGTAAGCTCTGAGCCTGAGCTTTTCTTTGTACATCGGCTTGCCGAGACTGTTTCGGATAAGATAATCGTCCGCCGTATCATAATATATGTTGGCAATGGTGTACGGCTTGCCGCCGATATTGTACGGGTCGGAGTCCATATGTTGTTCGACCGTTTTTCTGATTGCTCCAAACTCAGCCGTATTTAAAAGGTATTTGTGTTCGTATCTGTTAAAAACCTCGATAGCCATAAGAGTTCATCTCCTTGAATTGATTTGTTGGATTCATTATACCGTCCGTTTATTAAAATAAGATTAGCGCCGCATTAAAGTTTGATTAGAATATAACGTTGCCGCAGATATCCCCTGCCTCATAGGCGGCGGGGACATTCCGGAATTTCAGTGGGAGTCATAATCTCCCACTGAAACCCGGAGGAGCCAATGCTCCCTGCGACTATTGCAATCTGTCGCAAGCTCTGTTCTTTGCAAGCAAAGCAGAAGCGTTGCTCCGATTTAAATTGCGGTGATAATCGGTTAAGGATTTTCCGTAATACGAAAGTTCGTTATATTTAGTACGAAAGGTTGTTATAGTCCAATATTTCGTTATATTTAGTACGATACTTCGTTATACTCTCTTTATATTAATGTAAGCTTTCGAAAGAATCACTTGTGTAAAATGCCGAAAATGCGTCAATAATAAAAAAATGCTTGATAAACGTAAAAGAATGTGATATAATATTATGGCGTTTGGATTGGAATAGATTTTATTTAATCCGAACATTAAAATTAAAATACGCACGCACGGGGATTATACAAGCGGTGCCGCAAACCCATGACGGTACTTGTGTGAGACGAGCCGTGCGGAGGTAAAAACTTTGGAGGTGTAAATCATGGGAGTAATTCAAATGAAACAGCTTTTGGAAGCAGGCGTTCACTTCGGACATCAGACACGTCGTTGGAACCCTAAAATGGCGGAGTATATTTTTACCGAGAGAAACGGTATCTATATCATCGACCTGCAAAAGACTGTAAAAAAGATTGAAGAGGCGTATTATTTTGTGCGTGACATCATCGCTGACGGCGGAAGCATCTTGTTCGTAGGAACAAAGAAACAGGCTCAGGACGCTATCCGCGAAGAGGCAGAGAGAACAGGAATGTTCTATGTAAACGCACGTTGGCTCGGCGGTATGCTTACCAACTTTAAGACAATCAGAAGAAGAGTAGAGCGTCTTTATCAGCTCGAAAAAATGGCAGAGGACGGCACAATGGAGCTTCTTCCCAAAAAGGAAGTTATCAAGCTTAACCTCGAACACGAAAAGCTCGAAAAGTTTCTCGGTGGTATCAAAGAGATGAAAGAACTTCCGTCGGCAATGTTCGTTGTTGACCCGAGAAAAGAAAAGAACGCTATCGCAGAGGCTCATAAGCTCGGTATTCCGGTTATCGCAATCGTAGATACCAACTGTGACCCCGAAGAGGCTGATTACCCCATTCCCGGAAACGATGACGCTATCCGTGCGGTAAAACTTATCGCCGCAACAATAGGTAATGCGGTTATCGAGGGACGTCAGGGTGAACAGAACGCAGCAGAGAGCGAACAAGACGCAGCTGCGGCTGACGTTAGCCTTGATATGCTCGACGAGTAATATTAATATTTCAAAAGAATAATGAAAGGATGATATAAAATGGCATCATTTACAGCACAAGATGTTAAAAAGCTTAGAGAAATGACAAACTGCGGTATGATGGACTGTAAAAAGGCTCTTACCGAAACAGACGGCGATATGGATAAAGCTATTGAGTTTTTGAGAGAAAAAGGTCTTGCAACCGCTGCTAAAAAAGCGGGCAGAATTGCCGCAGAAGGTATAGTAAAAGCATATATGAACGGCAATGTAGGCGTTTTGGTTGAGGTAAACTCGGAAACAGATTTTGTTGCAAAGAACCAAGAGTTCCAGGATTTCGTATCCGATGTGGCAAAGACGGTTGCTGATACAAACCCCGCAGATGTTGACGCGCTTAAAGTTGAGCCTTGCAACGGCAGCACAATCGGCGATATGCTCACCGAAAAGATTGCAAAAATCGGCGAGAATATGAATATCAGACGTTTTGCAAGAATCGAAACAGACGGTACTCTTGCGGATTATATCCACGCAGCAGGCAAAATCGGTGTTTTGGTTGAGGCAGAGGCCCCCGATTGTGACGAAGTAAAAGAGTGCTTGCGCAACGTTTCGATGCAGATTGCCGCGCTCAACCCGAAATATTTGTCAAGTGCGGATGTTCCCGAGGATTATAAAGAGCACGAGAAAGAAATTCTTATCGCACAGCTCAAAAATGACCCCAAGAACGCAAGCAAGCCCGACAACATCATCGAAAAGATGATTACCGGACGTTTGGCAAAAGAATTGAAAGAAATCTGCTTGCTTGAACAGGAATACGTTAAGGCAACAGATAAAGAAACCGTTGCAAAATACGTTGAATCCGTTTCAAAGCAGATAGGTTCAGAAATAAAGATTCGTCAGTTCGTTCGTTTTGAAACAGGCGAAGGTCTTGAAAAGAAAGAAGAAAACTTTGCTGACGAAGTTGCAAGTATGATTAAATAAGAGCGCAAAGCTCTATAATAAATGGGCGGATATTTCCGCCCGAGAACAAAAAGCACAGAGAGCGTTAATGCCCTCTGTGCTTTGTTTTTTGTATTAAAAATCCGCCGCAGGCTTTCGTCTGCGGCGGTGGGGTGCAAATATATAAAAATTATTTTATGATGATTTCAACCGCATTTGTCATCGGCGGAATGCTCATCGTCATAAAGTCGGCATAACGAATCGAAATTTCGTCACCGTCTTTTAAGTCATCAAATGATGCTGCGCTGTCGCTCTTGCGGATAACCGTGTCGTTTGTAATATTTACAACAACCTCATCAAAATTGCCGTTTGTTTCCGAAAGTGTAATAACTTTTTCATCTTTGTCAACCGTTAGAATCTTTGCATCAATAAATGCGTCCGCTTCGGTTTTTTCGTCAGCTTCAACGTCTGTCGGCAGGTTTTGAATATCGATTTTAACCGCGGTTGTCTGCGGTGGTATCGAATGCGTCATTGCATCGCCGTATTCGATGTCGGCGAGCTGTCCGGCTTTGAGGGTGTCACGGCTTACGGGTTTTCCGTCCGCGGTGATCTCGGTGTTTTCGTCAATGTGAACGATTACGCCGCGCTCAAAGTTCTCATCCTCTACCGTAAGAGAACCGTCCTCTGCTATTTCCTTTATTGTGACATAGTTGGGTTCGCTCAAAACAAGGCTGTTTTCGTCATATCTTGAATTTATGTCAAGAACATCGGTGAAAAGAGCGAGCGGTACATAAGTTGTGTCACCGTTGTATAAAACGGGAACGTGACCGAGTGCGACCGGTGCCGCCTTTGAGAACGAATATGAGTCTGTTCCGATTGCAAACGTTGCGTATTGAGCGCCCTTTGTGAGCGAAACTTTTTGACCTTCGTCATTCCAGCCAACGGTATAGCCGAGCTTTTCGGCGTTTACTCTCAGCGGAACCATCACCACATCGTCTATTTTTTCATAAGCGGTGGTGAACGGAGCAACATTGCTTGCCGCGAATGCCGCCGGTACGGTCATTACAGATGCCGCAGCCATAGCGGCAACTGCCTTTTTCAGTATGTCTTTTGTGTTTTTACCAAGTATAACTTTCTTCATGGTAAATCCCCTTTCTTAAATAATGTTTGATATGTGGTTTTTTATACGAGTGTTTTACTTCCCTGCGGAAGTATGCTTATGTTGCTTACACTAATTAAGACGACCGCCGCAATGTAAAAGTTCCCGAATTTTCGAAATTTTTTATTTTGGGCTTGTAAATTCGCTATTCGCACAATTTATAACACGCATTTACAGAGCGATTGTAAGGGCGTCCTCACGTGAACGCCCGTTATAATCTCGTTTTAATCCTCTTTTTCTTTGTTTTTGTGCAAGCCCTCGATATACAAAACGGGGGTACAGAATATAATTCCCGTATTCGGGTTTTGCAAGCCGCCCGTTACCTTATTGACAATCTGTGAGATTGTCCGAATCTGCGATTCTTCGGCTATCATAAATATTATCTTGCTGCCGTTGCCGTTCGCGTCAATAAAATCCCGAAACATGGCGAAAAGCGGATTGCTGTCCTTGTTCCTCAAAGAACGTGCCATGCCATAGCTGTCGAGAATCGTACCGCCCGAAATTCCGCTTGCCATAAAACTTTCGATAAGTTCGTCCAGACATTCCTCTTTATTCAATACTATAACAACCTGTACCATTTTTATCTTCCCCTAACTTAATTTCAATAAAAACGGGGCATATCAGATATACCCCGTGATTTTAACTATAAAATTTTAATTCCTGCCTTTTCGCATTCTTCGAGGGTCTTTTTATCCCAAAGAGAGCATTGAACCTCGCCGATGTGAGCCTTGCCCAAAAGCAGCATACACACTCTTGACTGACCTATTCCGCCGCCAATGGTAAGGGGCAGTTCGCCGTTCAGCAGCGATTTGTGGAAAGGCAGCTCGGCGCGTTCTTCGCAATTCGCTTTTTTGAGCTGTTCCGCAAGCGATTTTTCGTCAACACGGATTCCCATAGACGAAATTTCAAATGCGGATTCTAAAACGTCATTCCATATAATAATATCGCCGTTAAGCGCCCAATCGTCATAGTCGGGTGCGCGACCGTCGTGCTTTTCACCCGATTTCAAAAGGTCGCCTATCTGCATAATAAATACGGTCTTATACTCTTTTGCAATAATATTTTCGCGTTCCTTTGCCGTTTTGTCGGGATACATATCTTCAAGCTCTTGGGTTGTGATAAACTTGACATCGCGGCTGATTTCGGTCTTGATTATCGGGTATTTTGCCTTTAATTCGTCCAGAGTGTCACAAAGGGCGTTTACGATTGTCTTGACCGTTTCTTTAAGATACCCTTCGTTTCTGTCCTTGCGCGTGATGATCTTGCACCAATCCCACTGGTCAACGTATACCGAGTGGACGTTGCTCAATTCCTCATCGCGGCGGATGGCGTTCATATCCGTATAAAGACCCTTGCCGACATTAAAATCGTATTTTTTAAGAGCCATTCTCTTCCACTTTGCGAGAGAGTGTACGACCTGTGCCTGTGTATTGTCGGCATCGGGAATGTCAAACGAAACCGGGCGTTCAACGCCGTTAAGGTTATCGTTAAGACCGCTGTCGATGCTTACAAACAACGGGGCGGAAACTCTTTTTAAATTCATCGCCGCCGAAAAGTTCTTTGTAAACGTCTGTTTTATATATTCGATTGCCGCCTGGGTGTCATACATTCCAAGCGCCGACTTATATCCTGTCGGAATAAAAACTTTGCTCATGCAAAATCCCCCTGTAAACTAAAATTTTCAATAATATTTATAATACTTCAATTTTGCCGAAATGTCAAGATGTTTTATCCATTGTTTACAGATTTATAAAAAATGATTGCGCAATGAGTCAAAGTATTAAAGACGGAACACATAAAAAACGGTCGTGTCCTTTATTCGACACGGCCGCCTAAAACGGGAGATTAATTCGGTCGGAAATCAATATGTAGACAAGTGCGTAAATCAAAAGTGAGTTATCTTCATCGGCATCACGGTTGTCAATGAGCAAGAGAATAAGCGCGACGATAAGCAAATCCTCTGCCGATAAGAAACCCAAAACCTTTCCCGTGTCGGGGTTATAGATTGACTGTGGAATAAATTTAAGCAGCGGTGATACGGGGGAGGAATTTTTCTTGTCAAAGCGGTTGTCTCGGCGGTCGGAACGCTTATTCTCGGGGCAGTGCGGCGGCCTGTGTTCGGCGGACGTTCCGCCTCGGGAATCGCCGCAAGAGCCGCGCGGATTGCCGAATGATGCGCTGTTGTTTGATTTTTGCCCCGAGCGGTCAAAACCGCCGCCGTGACGCGGCGCGCCCGAAACCTCGGGCTTATGGCTGTCGGTATTTCCGCCGACCGGTGCGCTCGAATAACGTCTGTACATAACACAACCTCCCGACCGTTTTGGATTGCGGCGTTTTTTATATATCTTTAAATATTTTAATCGCGCGGCTCATACCGAGAATTTTTACCGCATTGTTAAGCTTATCACGTCGCTCGGGGCGCAAAAGCGGCGCAAGCGCGCGCAGGAACGCCGCTTCTCTGCCGTTTTCCGCACTTTTTGCCGCCGACATAACCTTTTGTAATTTCATCATCATCTCTGCATCGTCCGCGTTAAAATTTGACGGCTTGTTTTCGGAGTTCTCGGAATTCTCGGAGCTCTCACTTTGAGCATTTCCGCTGCTTTCGCCGCCGAGCATAGAAACAATTCCCTGTATCTGTTGCTGACCTTCTTCGCTGCCGAGCATATTTTTAAGCATATCAACCGCATTTGACAAGTTCTGACCGTCAGACATATAACATCCCTCCCGTCAACATTCATTTCACTTTCCGAAGATTCCGTTCAGCTTATTCATAAGCTCTTTATTGTTCGCCATTTGTTTTGCAAGCTGAGGATTGCTCTGAAGCTCGCGTTTTAAATCGTCAGCATTCAGGTTGTTGAGGCGTTGGTTCAGTGTGCCTTTATCCGTTGATTTTATTGCGTTTTCGACCTGCTTTATCTGTTCGGGCGACAGAATGCTGTTCATTCGGCTGAGCGCGTTTTGCAGCATCTGGGGATTCATATTTTTTATCATATCTTCGATTGTCATAACAATCACTCGCTTTCATTAATTTGCGGCGAAAAATATCCCGATAATTCGTTTCCGCTATTATAATTTATGCGGAACAAAGAAATTTCGTGACAAATTTTTTGTTTTGTGGTAATATTATTTATATATACATTAAGATAAGGAGCGGCGTAAAATGCAAGCATTGATTTTCAGCGACAGTCACAGGGATTTTTCCTGTCTTTATGATACAATCGTTAAATATCCGAATATTGATTTGATTATCCACGCGGGTGATGTTCAAAGAGATGTTGACGATATTATGTCGGTCTTTCCGCGGATTCCGTGTGCGTATGTCCTCGGGAACAACGATTATTCGGTTTGGAATGTTCCGTATGACCGGATATTTGAGTTCGGCGGCAAAAAGATATTTTTAACGCACGGACATAATTATACGGTAAAAATTTCGCCCGACAGAGTAAAAGCAAAAGCAAAGTCGGTCGGGGCAGACATATGTATATTCGGGCATACGCACAAACGATATTTTGATGAGTGCGAAATTTTGACGATTAACCCCGGGGCGGCATACAAAGGTTATGCTTTGCTGACGACAGAAAACGGTAAAGTATCGGTTGAATTTAAGGATTTGGAGTGATTTTTCGCAAAAAATGCTCAAAAAATCAATATGCGATATACAAAATATAAATTCTTTTTAAAATATTTGGAAAATCGCTTGTAATAAACTGTTTTTTGTGTTATCATTATTATAATTGTAAATTATATATTTAAGGAATGATTTTACTTATGAAAGAAAAATTGGCCAAGATAAAATCCATGGCGGAGGAGGCTCTCGAGTCGGCAAAGTCAGCTGAGGCTCTGGAAGAGCTGAGAATACGTTTTCTCGGTAAAAAGGGCGAGCTTACTTCCGTAATGAAAGGAATGGGTGCTCTGTCGCCCGAAGAACGTCCGCGTATAGGACAGCTTGCGAACGAAGTTCGTGACTTTATCGGCAGCGAGCTTGAAAAGCAAAAAACAAAAATTCTTGAGGCTGCGCAAGAACAAAAAATCAAGGATGAAACGATTGATGTAACCATCCCCGGAAAGAGCTGTGCCTGTGGCGGAAAGCATCCGCTTACGCTTGCGCTCGAAGATTTGGAGGATATATTTATCGGAATGGGATTTTCTATCGCAGAGGGTCCCGAGGTCGAACTGGATTATTATAACTTTGAGGCGCTCAATATCCCCAAAAACCACCCGGCGAGAGATACCCAGGACACGTTCTATATAAACGACAATGTTGTTTTGCGTACCCAGACATCACCGGTTCAGGTCAGAACAATGGAGATTCAAAAACCGCCAATTCGCGTTATTTCGCCCGGCCGCGTGTACCGAAGCGATGCGGTTGACGCAACGCACTCGCCTGTTTTTCATCAGGTAGAGGGGCTTGTTATAGACAAGGGAATTACAATGGCGGATTTAAAGGGAACACTTGAACTGTTTGCAAAAAAACTGTACGGCGAGAACACAAAACTGCGTTTTCGTCCGCATCACTTCCCGTTTACCGAGCCGAGCGCAGAGGTTGATATTTCTTGCTTTAACTGTGGCGGCGAGGGTTGTCGTATCTGTAAGGGCGAGGGCTGGATTGAGATTCTCGGCTGTGGAATGGTTCACCCCAAGGTGCTTAAAAACTGCGGCATTGACCCCGATGTGTATTCGGGATTTGCTTTCGGAATCGGATTAGAGCGCGTGACACAGTTCCGATATGATGTAACGGATATGCGCTTGTATTATGAAAACGATGTACGTTTTCTTGACCAGTTTTAAGTAGGAGGATTTACAGATGAGATTACCATTATCATGGCTTAAAGATTATATGAATACAGACGGCATAGAAAACGCGGAATATATGCATAAAATGACTATGTCGGGTTCAATCGTTGAGGGAATAGAAAACGCGGCGGATGAGTTTAAAAATGTCGTAACGGGAAAAATTTTAAAGATAGAAAAACACCCGGATGCCGATAAACTCGTTGTATGCCAAGTTGATGTCGGCGAGGATGCACCCATTCAAATAGTAACGGGTGCGACAAACGTATTCGAGGGTGCGGTTGTTCCCGTGGCAAAGCACAAAAGCACCCTGCCGGGCGGCGTAAAAATTACAAAAGGCAAGCTGCGCGGAGTTGAAAGTTTCGGAATGATGTGTTCAACCGATGAACTCGGAATATCGGAGGAACGCGCAACGGGAATACTTATCCTGTCGGACGATACACCGATAGGCGAGGATATAACAAAAGTTCTCGGTCTTGACGAAAATGTGGCGGAGTTTGAAATTACTTCAAACCGCCCCGATTGTATGAGCATTATCGGCCTTGCGCGCGAAACGGCGGCAACGTTTAACCGTCCGTTCAATGTGAACGTTCCTCAAGTTAAAGAAAATTCCGAAAACGCGGCGGATATGGCAAGCGTTGAGATAAGAAACACTGATTTGTGCAGCCGCTATATAGGAAGAATAGTTAAAAATGTCAAGATTGCACCGTCGCCCGAATGGATGCAAAAGAGACTTAAAGCTTGCGGAATACGTGCAATCAACAACGTTGTCGATATAACAAACTATGTTATGCTTGAATACGGACAGCCGATGCACGCGTATGATTTGGACCACGTTGAGGGCAAAAAGATAATTGTCAGAAATGCTGAAAAAGACGAAAAACTTGAAACCCTCGATGACCAGCCGAGAATGCTCGGCGAATCGATGATTGTGATTGCCGATGAAAAGCGCGCCATCGGCGTTGCCGGGGTTATGGGCGGCGCAAATTCAGAGGTTTGCGATGATACGACAACCGTACTTTTTGAATCGGCGTGCTTTAATGCGGCGGCTGTCCGCAAGGGCGCAAAGGCTTTGGGAATGCGTACGGACGCGTCGGCGCTGTTTGAAAAAGGTCTTGACAGCGAGAACTGTTTGCCTGCGATAAACCGCGCTTGCGAACTTATGGTACAGCTCGGGGCAGGTGAGGTTGTTGGCGGAATTATAGACGAATATCCGATTAAAAAGCAACAGCTCGTTCTCGATTTTGAACCCGAAAAGATGAATGCGTTTTTGGGTATGGATATTCCCTGTGATGAAATGGTTGAGATGCTTGCAAGATTAGACTTTAAGGTTGAAAATGATAAAGTATATGTTCCGACTTATCGCGGCGACATAGAGGGCATGGCGGATATTTCCGAAGAAGTGGCAAGAATCTATGGTTATGACCGCATTCCGACAACCCTGATGAAAGGCGAAATGGTTGCGGGCGGCAAGACGGATAAGCAAAAGCTCAGAGATACGGTGAGAAACTGCCTTGCGGCGAACGGTTTGTATGAGATTATAACATACTCGTTCATCGACCCCAAAGAAAACGCAATGGTTCGCATACCCGAGGATGACAGCCGCAGCAACTTTGTGCGTATAACGAATCCGCTCGGAGCGGAAAACAGTGTAATGAGAACGGATATGACATCATCTCTGCTCAAAACGCTGCGTACGAATTATACGCGCCGAAACGCACAGGCGGCATTGTTTGAACTCGGTACGATATTTACACCGATTGAGGGTGAGCAATTACCGAGAGAAACTCAACAGATTGCCGTCGGAATGTACGGCGAATATGATTTTTATTCAATAAAAGGAGTTATCGAAGCACTTTTTGAAAAGGTCGGCATTTACGATTGCATCTATGTTGCGTGCAAGGATAACCCGACATATCACGGCGGACGCTGTGCCGAAATCCTGAGCGGTGACAAAAAGCTCGGTATAATCGGACAGATTCATCCGTCGGTAAGTGCGGAATTTAAAATTGATACAGACGTGTATGCGGCAATAATCGACTTTGAGGTTTTGAGCGAACTTGCGGATATGCAAAGACATTATGTACCGCTGCCGAAATTCCCTGCCGTGACGCGTGATATAGCCGTAACATTGGACAAGGATGTTGAGGTCGGTGAAATTGTCAAGATAATAAAGGCAAACCGCAAGGGAATAATTGAATCATATAATCTGTTTGATATATATGAGGGCATTCAGGTCGGAAAGGGTAAAAAGAGCGTTGCTTACTCGCTCACATTCCGCAGCGCGGACAAAACTCTGACCGATGATGACGTAAACCCGATAGTGAATACAATATTAAAACAGCTTGAAGAAAAACTCGGAGCACAGCTCAGATAATATTTGGCACAAGCCGATAAAAATATATTTATAAAAAGGCAAGGGTGAGGTTTATGGATTTCAAAGGAAACAATGACTTACAAAACACGGTAAAATTCGATGTCAAGACCGAAAGGCCTATGGCACCGAGAGAAATTCTGACAAGAGTTCACCGAGCTTTATCGGAAAAAGGGTATAATCCGACAAATCAAATCGTAGGATATATTTTGTCGGACGACCCGTCTTATATTACATCTCACAACGGCGCGCGAAGCTTAATTCGCAAGCTCGAAAGAGATGAAATATTGGAAGAACTCGTTGACTTTTATGTTGAGCATACAAAATGCGAAGACAAATAATCAAAATCTCGACCGCATATTCCCCTCGGAATATGCGGTCGTATTTTGTAATTTACGGCGGTAAAGTGCGGTCGGGTCGCTCGGATTCTGGCATAAACCCGACATAAAATAAATATAATATGTAATAAATCGTAAAATCAATGTAACTGTTGTGCAATATTACAACAACGCAACAAAAAATTTGTTGGTTTTATTCAAAAAAATATTGATAAAAAAACGGGCAAACCATATAAAAACATTGGTATTTAAGTAGAATTGCATTAAGTTTATAAAATGTTTATAATTTGTTTATAAATACTTTATATTTTAGGTATATAAAGAGAGTAGAATTAATTCGGAGGATAAAACGAATTAGTTTTTAAAGAATGAAATTAATTAAAATTAAAGATAAATAAAACGAAAATGAAAATCAAAAATCGATTTTTCATAAGACGCGGGGCCTGGCCTTGCGGCATCAAAATACATAAACAGATATAAAACCCGATTTACAGTATGCAATGCTTTATAATTGGGTTTTTGTATCGGATAAGGGATGTCGCGGCTTGGAGGACTTGTGTTTTGGAGAAAGGGATTTTTAATCGGCTGACGAACAGCCAAAGGGAGAGAAAATGAAAGCTATAATTATTTTCAATTGTGTAATTTCGGTTATTTTTACGATGTGTTACGCATATCAGTTCTTTTACATCTTTGTGGGACTGCTTAAAAAACCGATGGTGTTTAAAGAAAAGAAAAAGCACTGTTTTGCGGTTGTTATCTCGGCGAGAAACGAAAGCGGAGTTATAGGCAATCTTATAAAGAGCATACAAAGCCAAAAGTATCCGCGCGAGCTGGTCGATGTCTTTGTTGTCGCCGATAACTGTACGGATGATACCGCACAGGTGGCAAGAGATGCGGGCGCGATTGTATATGAGCGTTTTAATAAAGAACAGGTCGGCAAGGGTTATGCCCTTGACTGGATGTTCAATATTATAGAAACAAAGCATTCGGAAAAAGGTTATGAAGGTTATATAATTTTTGATGCGGACAACATTCTTGACCCGAATTATATTGCTGAGATGAATAAGGTGTTTGACAACGGCTATCGCATAATAACGAGTTATCGTAACTCAAAGAACTATGATACTAACTGGATTACCGCAGGATATTCGCTTTGGTTTTTGAGAGAGGCGCGTTATCTTAACAACGCGAGAATGCAGCTCAATACAAGCTGTGCCGTTTCGGGTACGGGATTTTTGGTAAGCGCCGATGTTATCCGCGAAAACAACGGATGGATTCACCATCTTTTGACCGAGGATATTGAGTTTACAACCGACAGCATCATTCAGGGCGAAAAGATAGGATATTGTGCAAACGCAATCCTTTATGATGAACAGCCGACAACATTGCATCAGTCTTATACACAAAGACTCAGATGGGCAAAAGGTTTTTATCAGGTGTTCAAGAATTATGGCGCAAAGTTGGTTAAGGGTATATTCAAAGGCAGCTTTTCGTGCTTTGATATGCTTATGACGATTATGCCGGCAATGCTTTTGACTCTGTTCAGCATTGCGGTCAATATTGTTGCCATTCCGATAGGAATCATAAACCACTCGCCTGAGCTTAACACGCTTATAATCACCTTGGTACAAACAATAGGAAACTTTTATCTTATGTTTTTGCTTATGGGAACAATCACCACGATTACCGAATGGAATCAGATTCATTGCAGCAAGCCAAAACGTATCTTATATCTGTTTACGTTCCCTCTGTTTATGCTGACATATGTTCCTATCGCGGTTATCGCGCTCTTCCGCAAGATTGAATGGAAGCCGATAAATCATTCGGTATCAAAGTCGCTTGAGGAAATTTGTGGTGAAGAAATTACCGCCTGAATTTGCAAGTCTCTATTATTATTTTATATTTAAGCAAACAAGAATCTCGTTTCACGGGGTTCTTGTTTGTTTTTGGATTCCGCAGAATACGCGGCGTTTGTTCGTACAAATGGCGAATCCCGACTGAATTTTCCATCGGGATTCTTAAATTTAAACATTGGCGACAATTCAAACTTACGTTTCGGCATTTATGTATGTGCGCCAAAATCAAAAAAGCGCACAGCAACCGGCTGTGCGCCGAAAAACACAAGCCGATTGCTACCACACAATATCTCGTAATTAAAACACAGTATAACCGTTAACACGAAAATAATAGCTTGTGTTTTTACCAAAAAACACAAACGGTTATAAAGGTTTTAAAATGAGAATTATGTGGTGATATTATTATAGCATAGTATTCCGCGTTTGACAAGTGTTTTTCATTAAAAAAAGCACGGATTTTATAAATGGAATTCCGCGGAATCCCGTTACATTAAAATTAATTTTCGTCTTGTGTTACGTTAAGGGTCTTTCCGTCACTTGATACCGAAACGGTTCCGTCTTTGGTGAGATATATTTTGCTGTCGTATTTATTCAAAATATTCAATGTTTTTTCATCGGCAGGGTTTTTGTCGCTGTCGGTTATCACCGAATATTCGGGCGATGTTGCCTTGACAAGACTTTCGGTTGCCGAATTATAGCGGCCGTGGTGCGGAACTTTTAAAAAAACGTATTTCCCCGATACGGTGCTTAAAATTTCGGAAATCCGTTCCTCCTCGGCATCACCGGCAAAAAGCATTTTGTTTTTGCCGTGGGTCACATCCGTTACAAGCGAAAAATCATTGTCGCTTGTTTTATATTCGGATTTTTGCGGCGGATAGACGTTAAATCGAACATCATCCAAAATAAAGCTTTCGTTTTCGGTTACGGTATGAATTTTGACGCCTTTTGTGCTTGCCGCCGATAAAAAGTCTTTGTATTCATCATTTGACCCGATATAGTCGGGAACTAAAATTTCGCCAATATCGATGCCGTTAATTACCTTGGCAGCACCGCCAACGTGGTCTTTGTCAAAGTGGGTTATAAAAAGGCGGTCTATCCGTTCCGTTCCGCTTTGTGCGAGAAAGTCCAAAATCTTTTTGCCGTCATCTTTTTCGCCGCAATCCATTACAACGCAATGATTTTGGGTACGCATAACTATCGCGTCCGCTTTTCCGACCTTTAAAACAGAAAATTCAAACGTTCCGTATGTCTCGGGTGCATCGGTTTGAGTTTTTTGAGAGCATCCGCACAAAACCGGAATCAGGGCAAAAAGAATACAGATAAGTCTTTTTTTGTACTTCAACGAAATCACCTCGGTTAATTAAGATACGCATTATTATAAAGCATAAAAGTTAAAAATAGATTAAAACCGATATGTTCGGCGCAATTTAATTACCGAATTTAAAACCAAAATTTAAACGTCATTATTTTTATATTTCGGGTAATAATGATTTATGGGGAGTTGATGAAAATGAATAATAAAAATAAAAATAAAAGGAAAGAAGAAAACCCCGAGATTTTAAGAGAGAACCGTCAAAATAATTTTGACGATGATGAAATCGGAATAACTCTGTTTCCCGGTGCATTTCCGGGCAGCACGGTTTCATCAACGGAAAGCACGGGATTGATTCAGGTTATTCCGTTTACTTCCGAACAGCTCACCGCTTACGATGATGTCTACAGCTATCGCAGAACAAAACCAACAGCAAAAAAAGAAAAAGAGCGTGCGGCTGAGTTATAAGACATTCGGACGGAGGGATTTCCCTCCGTCCGAAATTATATTTGCCCCAAAGAATATATGGACGCCGATATTCGGCAGCCGAAAATTAATTCAGAATATCGAACCAAATCGAAAAAAATGACTTGATTTTTTGAAAAAGTCCCTCATCGGAGCACGGCTTTGAAACACACTCTATATCACAATCGGCGACCAAATCGGCGTTTCTTTTAAAAATTTCCTCTCCCGATGAAATGTCGGTTATGACAACGGTTACCTCGCCTATCTTTTCGTCTTTTTTCAGCGGTGCCGAGATTTCGGGATAAATGCTAAGCTCGGTGCTCGACTTTTCGGTTTGCGTTATCGGATAATCGATATTTTCGGTCGGGACAGCGGCAACGCTTTTTCCGTCCGAGCCGATTACATCCGTGCGGCAAAGCGGAATGTCCGCACCTATGACGGTTGTCATTTTATAATTTTCAAAACCGAAATTCAAAAGATTTTGGTGGTCGCTCCAATCATCGGGCGCATTTAATGTTACACAAATAAGGGTCATATTATCGCGCCGTGCCGCGCTGACGAGACACCTGCCGGCGGTTTTGGTAAAACCCGTCTTTACGCCGATACAGCCGTCATACATCGATAAAAGCTTGTTATGATTTTTGATTACACGCGGATATGCCGCGCCGCTGTCGTCTATCCGATGTGTTTTTGTCGCAACGATTTCGGCGAAAATCGGATTTTTTAAGGCGTATGCGGTAATTTTAGCCATATCGTGCGCGGTCGAATAATGCTCATCGTTCGGCAAGCCGTTTGGGTTTGAGAGGTGTGTGTCCGCCGCCCCGATTTCGCCGACTTTTTTGTTCATAAGTTCGACAAACGCCGCTTCATCGCCCGAAACCGCTTCGGCAATTGCAACCGCGGCATCATTGCCCGATGATAACATAAGACCGTATAAAAGGTTGCGCATACTGATTTTTTCGCCTTTTTGAAGATACATACTTGACCCCTCAACGCCTGCTGCGTTTTCCGATATTTCTATTGTGCGGTCTATGTCAAAGCCGTCGCTTTCGAGGGCGGTGACGGCGGTTATTATTTTGGTGGTGCTTGCCATGGCGAGCCGCTCATCAGATGATTTTGAAAACATAACCCGACCCGTTTCGGCATCAATCAATATTGCCGAATGTGCCGAAATTTGCGGAGCGGCATTCGTCGCCGCTCCGCAGAATATAAGTATAAACAGAGTCAAAATAACCGCAAAAAGTTTTTTCACCCAATCGCCCCCCAAAAAAAGTCGGTAACAGAACAATACTATGGTTTATTTTATGCAGAACCGTTCGGCATTATTCGATATAATGTGTATTACAAAATGTATTCGTTTTTAGAATATATATCTATTATACATAATATATTACAATAATGCAAGAGGTGATTTTTGAAAATGAGCAAATTTATCCCGAAACAATATAAAAAAGAGCCGATAACGCTCAGAATTGATATAGAAAAGCTGAAAGAAATAGACAGACTCGCCGCACAATATGATTTAAGCCGCAGCGCGTTCATCAATCAGTGCATAGATTATTCAATAGAACATATGCGGTCGGATTCGGAGAAATAAAATTTTGCCGCAGGGTTGTTGCTGTATAAAACAAGCCTGCGGCGTTTTTTACGCTTTAATCTTGGTAAAGATAAGCTTTCGTATAATTTCAACGGGAAATATGGTAAGAGCGGCAAGCAGAACAACAGTCCATTCCCGAATATTTAACCCGGCGGTGCGAAGGATGCTGCCGCCGAAATAAGTCATAAGTATCTGAACAACCATTATTCCCGACATAACAATTAAGAATTGTTTGTTAAGCGAAATATTTTCAAGCAGGTCAATCCCGTCACACCGCGCATTGAACGCGTTAAACACGCTTATAAATATAAAAAACGTAAAGTATCCCGTGTAAAAATATATATCACCCGGCGCTGAGCGGAAAACATCTCGGATTGACGGCGATATAAAAAACAACAGGCTCAAGGTGCATATATAAAGCCCGTCTGTTATTATCGCATTCCACATACCGCGGTCAATAATATCTTCATCGCGCTTGCGCGGTCTTTGCGACATAAATCGGTTAAGTGCCGGTTCGCCGCCGAATGCAATCGCGGCGAGGCTGTCAATCATAAGATTTGTCCATATCATCTGTGAAATGTCAAGAGGTTTTTCGATTCCGACAATCGGGCCGAGCATCGAGACCGTTACCGCCGCAACGTTAATTGTGAGCTGAAATCTTATGAATTTCTTTATGCTGTTGTATATCGTCCTGCCGTATAAAACGGCGTTGCGCACCGACTTAAAATTATCATCGAGAATAACTATGTCCGCCGCCGCAGCCGCCGCTTCTGCGCCGCCGCCCATTGCGAACCCCACGTCCGCACGCTTTAGAGCCGGTGCATCGTTTACGCCGTCACCCGTCATTCCCACAACCATATTGAGCCGCTGTGCAAGCCGCACAAGGCGGCTTTTGTCGGACGGCATCGCCCTTGCGACAACGCACAGCTGCGGAAGTATTTTCATTACCTCGCTGTCTGTCATTTGTGCAAGCTCGGTTGAGCTGATAACTTTTTTACCACTTGTCAAAAGTCCCGCTTCTTCCGCAATTGCCGCCGCGGTTTCGGCGCGGTCACCGGTAATCATCACAACTTGTATACCGGCGCGCGTAACATCGGCAATCGCCGCACGCGCCTCGGAGCGGACATCATCGCGTATAGCCGCAACGGATATAAGAGTCATTCCGTTCGGAATTTCATCGCGATACCGTCCGTCATACACGGCGATGGCGATAAGCCGCATTGTTCGCTCTGCTGCATCGGATATTTTGGCTTTTAAACTTGAGCTTATTTTTTGCTTTTCGCCGTTGGCATCAAAACAGTGGGTGCATTTTTCCAGTATTTTTTCGGGCGCACCTTTTATGAGGGTGACGTGACGGCCGTTGTTGACTTCTGCCGCGGAATATTTTTTATCCGAACAAAAGGGGACGTTTAATATTATGTCGGCACCGTTCAGCCGTGCGCCGCGACGCCCCGTGAATTTGAGAATTGCTTTTTCGGCGGCGTTGCCGCCGATTATGTCCTTGCCCGAAAAACGCGCCGAGCTGTTTGCGGCGGCGGACAGACCGAACCACCGAGACAGCCCGAACGGAATATCCGAAAAGGTTTTATATTCCCTGCCCGTGCCGTCAAGCACATACATTATCCGCGGCTTGCCCTCGGTAATCGTCCCGGTTTTATCGGTAAAGAGTATGTTTATGCCGCCTGCCGTTTCGATTCCGACAAGCCGCCGCACAAGAACGTTTGCTTTAAGCATTTTTTTCATATTGAGCGAACACACGATTGCAATCATAAGCGGTAAGCCCTCGGGAACGGCGACAACAATGACGATTATTCCTATAATCACCGAACTTATTATGTCGGATATGACCTGTGCCGTGTCGGAAAAATACCCGGCAATCATAACGGGGTCGAATTGTTGTGCGAATACGGCGTTATTTAAAAAACTTATAATGACAATCAAAACCGCCGATATGCACCCGAACTTGCTTATGCTTGCGGCAAGTTTGGCAAGCTTTATCGACAGAGGGCTTTCGGGAATTTGCTCCTGTGCCTCGTGCGTGAGCTTTCCGTAAACGGTGTTGTCGCCTATTTCGTCCGTGTACATTACCGCCTCGCCCGAACAAACAACACTGCCTCTGAAAACGCTGTAATCATTCCAAAAATCGTTAAATGCCGTTTTTTTCGGCGGAGTTGCACCGCATCGTTTTTCAATCTCTTCGCTTTCGCCGTTGAGCGGCGATTGGTCAACCTTTATGCTGCCGCCGAAAATCCTTCCGTCCGACGGAATAAGGTCGCCGCTTTGCAAAAGTACCGCGTCACCCTTAACGATGTCGGATGTGGGTATCTCACACAGCTTTCCGTCACGAAAGACTTTGCTTTTGGTGTTTGACGCCTGCTCTCTGAGCTTGTTAAAGGTGCTTTCGTTGCTGTGCTCCGAAAGCGCAGAAACGAATGTTGAGATAATGACCGAGAGCAGAATGCCCAAGCATTCGTGCCAGTCAACCTTGCCTAAAAAAGTGAAAAATACATTTATCCCCAACGCTATCAAAAGGACGGCTATTATCGGGTCGTCATAGTTTTCGAAATAGGTTTGCCAAAAGGTGCGCGTCTTTCGCGCGGTGAGGCGATTTGTTCCGTGCTTGCGCGCCGATTCCTTTACCTCTGACGAGGTAAGCCCCTGTATATTATTCATACGGTTATCATCCTTTCGGTGGATTAAGTTTATAAAGGTATATCAAAATATAATTTCGTCTGTTTTAAACTTATGCGGACAAGATGAGTTTTATAACCGTGCCTGTCTTTAAATTCACGGGATTAAAAACCTGTGTCAACTTTTTGTGTCATAGGAATAAATTACCTAATTTGGAACTTTTAGCGACAATGTTTTCAAAAAGAGGTTGACATAATATTAATGCGACATTAACAAAAGGCGGATAATGGTGCATTTTAAGGTGTTTTGCTAAGACTCGAAATTTTTTGTAAAGTAAATGTAAAAAGTTTCTTATTATGTGAGATAATATTATTGTCAACAGGGAACGGCTTTTTCGGTAAGCATTGGGATTCGAAAGTTGTCAGTGCGGTTTTTATTTCAATCGCATAAAACCGCTCGGAGAGTTCGGCTTAACCGTTAATGCGAGAGGTATCATATCACAGGAGGATGAGCTAATGAACATTAAACTTTTGACGGAAGACGGCGAAAACGCCGTGGTGGAATTCGAGATTACGGAGAATGCGGACGCGGAGGACAGATGCTTTGGAATATCGGCAACAATGACGATTGACGGAAGTATCGCCGAGCGCAGCGCTGTCGAGGAACGATTTTTCACCCGAGATGAAGCGGAGAAAACCGTTGCTATGTTGTGCAAATATCAAGTGACCCCATGTACCTTGTGCGATGTTTTATAAACAACGCGCTTTGCATTTACATTATGCACTCAAACAATTTAAAAACTTATAAACCTTAAAATACTCAAAAAGACTTTTTTTCGTCATGGGGTTGCGACAGCGGCTTTGCGTTTCGGCGCAGAGCCGCTGTTTTTTTAATGAACAGATTTACATCATACGAAATATATGTTGCCCTTTGTAGGGGACGACCTCTCGGACGTCCCGAGCACACGAACAACCGCCGTGAATTTTGCGGATAATCATAAAAAACGCTGTCGCTTATCTTATGGCTGTAAATTTAATAATTAAAATCTTGACTTTTATCCGAAAAAAGTGTAAAATTAATCTATAATGCCATAATAGTGTTAATTATGTAAATTCAGAATAATATATCGGAGGATAAAAATGGATAATAACAAACTTGCGGAGCTATTGTTTCCGCACATAGACAAAACACCCGAATATTATGAAAACCTATACCCCGAGCGGAATCTCGGCGAGGGTGCAAAGGTAACGAGAATCGGACCCAGCCCGACCGGCTTTGTTCATCTCGGAAACCTGTATAATGCGATAATCGGCGAAAGACTTGCACACCAAAGCGGCGGAGTGTTCTATCTTCGTGTTGAGGACACGGACGCAAAGCGTGAGGTTGAGGGTGCGGTTGAACTTGTTTTGTCGGCAATGGATTACTTTGGAATACATTTTGACGAGGGCGTGACCGAAAATGACGGTCAAAACGGCGCATATGCACCGTATCGCCAGCGTCTCAGAGAGGACATATACAAATGTTTTGCGAAAGAACTCGTTAAAATGGGTCTTGCGTACCCTTGTTTCTGCAGCGAAGAAAAGCTTTCGCAAATGCGCGAAACACAGATGTCTCAAAAACTTAATTTCGGATATTATGATGAATGGGCTGTATGCCGCAATCTTGAATATGACGAGATCAAAGCGAAGATAGATAACGGCGAAAAGTATGTTTTGCGTTTCCGCAGCGGCGGAAATATAGAAAATACTGTAACGGTATTTGACGGAATCAGAGGAGAGCTTAACTTGCAAGAGAATTATCAGGATTTTGTCTTGCTCAAATCGGATGGAATACCGACCTATCACTTTGCGCATGTAATAGACGACCACCTTATGCGAACAACCCACGTTGTCAGAGGCGAGGAATGGCTTTCGACCTTGCCGATACACGTTCAGCTTTTCGACACGTTCGGCTGGAAGCGCCCGATATACTGTCATACGCCCGTACTTATGAAGATGGACGGCGACCATAAGCGTAAGCTTTCAAAGCGTAAAGACCCCGAACTCGGTTTGGATTATTATCGTTCTGAGGGGTATCTGCCCGAAGCGGTGTTTGAGTATCTTATGACGGTTTTGAACTCAAACTTTGAGGAATGGCGCGACCAAAATCCCGACAGCCCGATTGACGATTTTGAGTTTACGCTTGAAAAAATGAGCAACTCGGGTGCGCTGTTCGATTCACTTAAATTAGAGGATATAAGCCGTGAAATAATCTTTCGTATGTCGCCCGACGAGATTTATGAAAAGATGTCGGAGTGGCTCAAAGAATATGACGGCGAGTTTTATAAACTGTTTACGCGCGATAAGGCTTTGACTTGCGCGGCGATAAATGTCGGCAGAGACGCGGCGCGTCCGCGCAAGGACTTGACGAACTGGAAACAAGCGCGCGAGTTCTTGTCTTTATACTATGACGAAAGTCTTGTGCAAGAGGCGGAATATCCCGAGAACGTAAGCGCAGAGGACAGAGCCGAGATAAAGCGCCGCTATCTTGACGGATATGACCATGCGGACGACAATTCGGGGTGGTTCGGAAAAATCCGCGAGATTACCGCGGATTTGGGATACGCGGTCAAACCAAAGGACTTTAAAAAGAATCCCGATATGTATAAAGGCAGCATAACCGATGTCAGCAACGTTATCCGCGTTGCCCTGACGGGAAGATGCAATTCGCCCGATTTGTGGGAGATATGCCACATAATCGGCGAGGACGCAATGCGCCGCCGCATCGAGGCAATACATTAATTCGGCAGGAGGACAAAAGATTATGAAAGACAACTCAAATAAAGACTATATCAAGAAAAAAGTGAGTATTTTTGATATGGAAAGACCGAAGTTTCCCAAACGTGCCGTGGTAACGGGTGGAATGCCCTACGGCAACAAAAAGCTGCATTTCGGCCATGTTGGCGGAATGTTCGTTCACGCCGATGCGGCGGCAAGATTCTTGCGCGACCGAATCGGAAAAGAAAATGTAATTTTTGTATCGGGAACGGATTGTTACGGCTCGCCGATAGCCGAGAGCTATCGCAAACTCAAAGAGGACGGGTTTAACGGAACGATTGAGGATTTTGTAAAAGAAAACCACGAAAGTCAAAAGCGTACCCTTGATGAATATGAGATAAGCCTTGACCTTTTCGGTGCATCGGGTCTCGGGCATACCAAAGAAGTTCATGCCAAAGTCAGCCGCGAGCTTATGGAGCTTTGGCACAAAAACGGATGGCTCGAAAAGCTTGTCACGTCACAGTTTTATGACGCAAAAGCAGGTCAGTTCTTAAACGGCAGACAGGTTGTCGGCAAATGCCCCGTTGAGAATTGTACGTCTGACAAAGGTTATGCCGATGAGTGTTCGATGGGGCATCAGTATATGCCCGAGGAGCTTATAAATCCTAAAAGCACGCTTACGGGCGATACCCCCGAGATGCGCGATGTTGCGAATTGGTACATCGATTTGACAAAGTTTAAAGAACTTTTGGAGGATTTTGTTGACGATATTTCAAACCGAGAGGACGTGCGTCCTCTTGTGTCGAACACGATAAAAGAGTTTATGACAAAGCCGCTTGTTTATATAAAGAACGAGTTTGCGGATGCGTATGAAGAAATAAAAGACAAAATGCCGCCGCACAGGCTTGATTCCGCGGCAAATAAGACATCGTTTTCACTTGAATTTGATGACCTTGACGCGCGCGACAAGGCGCGTGACTTGCTGAACGAAAATTCGATACGTTTCCGTGCCGGAAAAACGCTTGTTCCGTTCAGACTTACGGGAAATATCGAGTGGGGCGTGCCTGCGCCCGTGCTTGACGGCGAGGAAGGCTTGACAATCTGGGTATGGCCCGAATCTCTTTGGGCGCCGATTTCGTTTACAAAAGCGTACCTCGAACAGTGCGGAAAGCCCGATGATGAGTGGAAAAAATATTGGTGCAGCGATGACTCGGGAATATATCAGTTTATCGGACAGGACAACATTTATTTTTACGGCATTGCCGAGCCTGCGCTCTTTATAGCGACCCAGGGCAAAGAAAACCTGACGGCACATCCCGAGGACGGACAGCTTAAAATGCCTACACTTGTGGCGAATAATCATATATTGTTCCTTAACAAAAAGGCGAGCAGCAGCGGAGCGGTCAAACCCCCGATGGCGGAGGAGCTTTTGGAGTATTACCTGCCCGAACACCTGCGCGCGCACTTCCTCGGACTTGGGTTGGGGTTGAAAAGCGTAAGCTTTCAGCCGAAACCGTTCAATCCTGCGGCAGCAGAGAACGAAGCCGACCCCGTAATGAAAGAGGGCAAGCTTTTGTCGAATGTGTTCAATCGCGTTGCACGTTCGTGTTTTTATACGGCGCAAAAGTATTTTGACGCAAAGATGCCGCTCGGCGAGGTTGACGAGGACGTTCTGACAGGTGCAAAAGAGGTTATATTAAAGTATGAGCGTGCAATGTATAAATTCGAATTCCATAAGGTAATGAGCCTTATGGACGAATATATAAGAAGCGCAAACAAGTATTGGTCAAAGAATATCTCGGCGGCAGACGCGGCGGATGATAATGAGATGCGCCGCAAGGTTTTGGTCAACGCCTTTCATATGTTAAAGACTGCAACGATGCTTATGCATCCGATTGCGCCGCAGGGCTGTGAAATGCTTAGAGAATATTTGAATTTCGGCGAAGATTTTTGGTCTTGGGACAATATATTCAAGACCTGTGCCGAGTTGTGCGGCGATGAGAGCGAACACGAAATAAAGTTCCTCGAACCGAGGATTGACTTCTTCCCGATGTATCGCTCGGAAGAATAATATTTATACAAAAAATTAATCCCGACGGAATTTTCCGTCGGGATTCTTAAATTTAAACATTGGCGACGATTCAAACTTACGTTTCGGCATTTATGTATGTGCGCCAAAATCAAAAAAGCGCACAGCAATCAGCCGTGCGCCGAAAACACAAGCCGATTGCTACCACACAACAATTTTTCTAACTGCAAACAGCACGAAAAAGCGGCTTGTGTTTTTAACATAAAAACACAAAGTACCGTTTGCGGTTAGTTTTCAATTGTTATGTGGTGATATTATTATAGCATAATATTTTATATTTGACAAGTGGTTTTAATAAATTAATTATTCGCAAAATTTACGGCGCTTGTTCGTGTGCTCGAGACGTCCGGGAGGCCGCCCCCTACATCGTCAACGCTCGCTTTGCTTGCTCGAATTTTATTACAATAAAATTCATCGATTGCTTTGCGGCGTTTCCTCTTCCCAAAAAATTTCGGGTACAACCCTCATTTTTCGGGAGCCCTGTTTTTTATTAATTACCGTATAATTCGTGCCGTTTGTTCGTGCGGTCGGAACGGTTTGGAACCGTTCCCTACGTCCGTCAACGCTCGTGAAAGGTTTATCAAATTATGCGGTTGTTCACACAATTAAAGACCAAACATAAAATTATTGCTTGAATATTCCAATATGTGGCACAGATATGTGTTTAAAATTCAAAAAAATATGAATTTTTTTTGAAAAATATTGCGCATACGCCGTTTATGTGCTATAATACAAAGATGATAGTTTATATAATGGGTTAACAGGGTTATTTTTTAAATATACAGACAATATTCGGAGGTGCATAATCTTGTTTAAAATTGTCAAGAAAAAGGTTCTCAATCCAACGGTATCTCAAATCGTTGTTGAGGCACCGTACATCGCAAAAAAGGCAGAGCCGGGTCAGTTCATAATTTTAAGAATTGACGAACAGGGCGAGAGAATTCCCTTTACAATTGCCGACTTTGACCGCGAGGCGGGTACGGTTACGGTTATTTTCCAGATAGTAGGTATGACAACCGAGCGCTTGAACGAGCTGAACGAGGGCGATTATTTGCTCGATTTTGTCGGTCCGCTCGGCGTTGCATCGCACTTTGACGGCGTTAAGTCCGCGGCGGTTATCGGCGGCGGATTGGGTACGGCGATTGCTTACCCCCAGGCAAAAAAACTTAATGCAATGGGCGTTCGCGTTGATATGATTAACGGGTTCAGAAATTCCGACCTCGTGATTATTGAGGATGAGTGCAAGGCGGCGTGTACAAATTTATACACGATGACCGATGACGGCTCAAACGGCAATAAGGGTTTTGTCACCGCCAAGTTAGAAGAGCTTATAAAAAACGGCGAAAAGTATGATGTTGTTATTGCGATAGGTCCGCTTGTTATGATGCGTGCGGTCTGTGAGCTGACAAAAAAATACGGAATAAAAACGATAGTAAGTATGAACCCCGTAATGATTGACGGTACGGGAATGTGCGGCGGATGCCGCATCACGGTCGGCGGCGAAACAAAGTTCGCCTGTGTTGACGGACCGGATTTTGACGGACATCTTGTCGATTTCGATCAGGCAATACGCCGTTCGAAAATGTTTGCAAAATCGGAAAGAGAGAGCCGCGAGGCTCACAGATGCAGACTGGAGGGAATGAACAATGCCTAATATGTCACAAAATAAAGTAGGGATGCCTGTTCAAGAGCCGAATGTCAGAAATAAGAATTTCAGCGAGGTTGCTCTCGGTTATACCGAAGAAATGGCAATCGAGGAGGCTCAGCGATGTCTGAACTGTAAGCACAGACCTTGTATGGGCGGATGTCCCGTAAACGTAAAAATCCCAGAATTTATTGCGCTTGTTGCAGAGGGAAAGTTTGAGGACGCATATCATAAAATTCAAGAGACAAGCTCTCTCCCGGCGGTTTGCGGACGCGTATGTCCTCAAGAGAACCAGTGCGAAAAGTACTGTGTACGCGGTATCAAGGGCGAACCGGTCGCAATAGGCAGACTTGAAAGGTTTGTTGCGGATTGGTATATGAAAAACGGAAAGGCGGCAACACAAAAACCCGAGCATAACGGCAAAAAGGTTGCTGTTGTCGGTGCCGGCCCGGCAGGTCTGACTTGTGCCGGTGATCTTGCCAAGATGGGTTATGCGGTTTCGGTCTTTGAGGCGTTTCACACCGCGGGCGGCGTTTTGGTTTACGGTATCCCGGAATTCCGTCTGCCGAAAGATATAGTAAAGTCAGAAATTGAAAAGCTCAAAGATATAGGCGTTGAGATAAACACCGATATGGTTATCGGAAAGGTTCTGTCGATTGACGAGCTGCTCGGTGATGAGGGGTTTGACGCGGTGTTCGTGGGAACGGGCGCAGGATTGCCGTCATTTATGAATATTGAGGGCGAAAGCTTAAACGGCGTATATTCGGCGAACGAATTTTTGACAAGGGTAAACCTTATGAAAGCTTATCGCTTCCCCGAATACGACACCCCGATTTATATGGGAAAAGACGTTGTTGTTGTCGGCGGCGGAAACGTTGCGATGGACGCGGCGAGAGTTGCGAAACGTCTGGGTGCGGAAAATGTAAGTATCGTGTACAGGCGCAGCGAAGAAGAAATGCCGGCACGCCGTGAGGAAGTTTTGCACGCAAAGGAAGAGGGAATTGAATTTAAGCTCCTTTGCAATCCGACCAAGATTCTCGGAACGGATGACGGCTGGGCGCAAAAGGTTGAATGTATCCGTATGGAACTCGGCGAACCCGATGCATCGGGGCGCAGACGTCCCGTGCCGATTGAGGGCAGCGAATTTGCGATTGATGCCGAAGTTGTTGTCATTGCGATAGGTCAGACGCCGAATCCGCTTATAAAGAATACAACGCCCGACCTTGAAACAAACAGCCACGGCTGTATTGTTGCAAAGGACGAGAGCGGCGTAACCACCAAAACCGGAGTATGGGCAGGCGGTGACGCGGTGACGGGTGCGGCAACCGTTATTCTCGCAATGGGTGCAGGAAAGAGCGCCGCACAGGCGATTGACGAATACCTTAAAAATAAGGATAACTAATATCAGGTTCACACATAAACACGAGAAAAATTAAATTTATATATATTCACGAATTGTTGCAGAGGTAAATTTGCGCAATCCGATTATTAAAAAAAGGAGATGTCAGAAATGGCAATTAAAAATGAATATCTCAAAAAGGTATTTGCACAGGTTCAGTCAAGAGATAAAAATGAACCCGAATTCTTACAGGCAGTAGAGGAAGTTTTGGAATCTCTCGAATCGGTTGTTGAAAAGCACCCCGAGTATGAAAAAGCAGGCCTTTTGGAAAGACTTGTTGAACCGGAAAGAATTATTACATTCCGCGTTCCCTGGGTTGATGACAACGGCAAAACTCAGGTAAACAGAGGTTTCCGTGTTCAGTTCAACAGCGCAATCGGTCCGTACAAGGGCGGTTTGAGATTCCATCCGTCGGTATACCTCGGAATAATCAAGTTCCTCGGATTTGAACAGATTTTCAAGAATTCTCTTACCGGTCTGCCGATTGGCGGCGGCAAGGGCGGCAGTGATTTTGACCCCAAGGGTAAGTCTGATGCCGAAGTAATGAGATTTTGTCAGAGCTTTATGACCGAGCTTTCAAAGCACATCGGCGCGGACACCGACGTACCGGCAGGCGACATCGGCGTAGGCGGCAGAGAAATCGGATTCTTGTACGGTCAGTATAAGAGATTGCGCAACGAGTTCACGGGCGTTCTCACAGGTAAGGGTCTTACCTATGGCGGAAGCCTTGCAAGAACAGAGGCTACAGGTTACGGCTTGTGCTATTTCACCGATGCTATGCTCAAAGATAACGGAAAGTCATTCAAGGGTCAGACCGTTGTTGTATCGGGTTCAGGTAACGTTGCGATTTACGCTGTTGAAAAGGCAACCGAGCTTGGCGCAAAGGTTGTTGCTATGTCCGACTCAAACGGATATGTATATGACAAGAACGGTATCGACCTTACGGCTGTAAAACAGCTCAAAGAGGTTGAGAGAAAGAGAATCAAGGAATACGTTGCTACACATCCCGAGGCTGAATATCATGAAGGATGCAAGGGTATCTGGAACGTTAAGTGTGATATTGCTCTGCCTTGTGCAACTCAGAACGAACTTGATGTTGACGGCGCAAAGGCTCTTATCGCAAACGGATGCTTTGCTGTCGGCGAGGGTGCAAATATGCCTTCTACCCCTGATGCTATTGCGGCTCTTCAGGATGCAGGCGTTCTCTTTGGCCCGGCAAAGGCGGCGAACGCAGGCGGCGTTGCTACATCAGCTCTCGAAATGAGCCAGAACAGTATGCGTTATTCATGGACATTCGAAGAGGTTGATGCAAAGCTCAAGAATATTATGGAAGACATTTATGCAAAGACCAGCGGTGCGGCTAAAGAATACGGTCACGAGGGTAATCTCGTTATCGGTGCTAACATTGCCGGATTCAAAAAGGTTGCTGATTCGATGATGGCTCACGGTATTATCTAATCAGAAATATTTGCTGCGGCGGATAGCCGTACATCTTTAAATATTACACGGGGCGAGGGTTCGCCCTGCCCCGTGTCAATACTTTTATTATTATTTTGAACATATAATTATTATCCCCGTATATCGGGAATAATAATTATATGTTCGTAAAAGGAGAAAGTTTTTAATGATTTACAATGAAAAAACCGTTTCGTCAAAAGAGGTGTTCAGCGGCAGAATCATAAAGGTTTCGGTTGAGGAGGTTGAGCTTCCGAACGGTGAAACAGGACAGCGCGAGATTGTCAATCATCCGGGCGGTGTCGGGATTGTTGCCGTTAATAATAACGATGAGATATACCTTGTTGAACAGTTCAGAAAGCCGTTAGAGCGTGCGATTTATGAGATTCCCGCGGGAAAGCTGGATAAAGGTGAGGCGCATAGGGATTGCGGTATCCGCGAGCTTAAAGAAGAAACGGGACTTTCGGCAAGCGTGTTTGAATATATGGGATTTATTTATCCGTCACCGGGGTTCACTGATGAGGTGACGCACGTATATCTTGCGCAGGGGCTGTCCCAAGGTGATGACAACCCCGATGAAGATGAGTTTTTGGACGTAAAAAAAGTGCCGTTTTCCACGGCGTACAATATGGTTATGACAGGTGAGATAAATGACGCAAAATCCGTGTTCGGAATATTAAAATATGATGCGATAAAGCGGAGGCGAGATAATGGAGAGTAAAAAAGTTGAGGTCAAAATCAATAATATTGAATACACTCTTGTCACAAACGAACCCGAGGAGTATGTTCAGCGCGTTGCGCTTTTAGTCAACAAGCGTATGAACGAGATTAGCGAGGGTTCGCCGCAGCTGAGTACTGCCATGAAAGCGGTTTTGACGGCGATTAATCTTGCGGACGAATGCCTTAAAAACGAGAGCGTTCTCGACAATCTGCGCATTGAGCTTAAAGGATATATGGAAGAGTCAAAGGGTATAAGCTCTGAACTTGAAGAAAAGCGTTTAGAGGTCGAAAAGCTGCGCGAAGATGTGCATAAGCTCCAAATTGACCTTGCGAAAAGAGAGACAGAGCTGTCGGGACTGAGACGAACGGCGGCACAGAGCGGCTTTAGCCGATAGGGCTGTATGATTTGATATTACAAATTTAAGTGAGGTGTTACCGCGATGGAGCTTCTTGCGCCTGCGGGGAATTTTGAATGTGTGTGCGCTGCGGTTGACAGTGGTGCGGATGCCGTATATTGCGCCGGTCAAAGCTTTGGCGCGAGAAGTTTCGCCGGGAATCTGACGGACGATGAGATATTTTCCGCTGCGGAGTATTGCCACCTCAGAGGTGCGCGGATATACTTAACGGTAAATACGCTTTTGTTCGACCGCGAGTTTTCGCGGCTCGATAAATTTATAAGAGTTTTGACCGACGCCGCCGTTGACGGCGTTATTGTGCAGGATTTGGGCGTGCTTAAATATATTCGACAGCTTTCGCCCGATATTGAACTTCACGCAAGCACACAAATGACGGTTCATTCCGCCGATGGTGTGCGTGAACTCGAAAGACTCGGCGTTTGCCGAACGGTTCTGTCGCGCGAGCTGTCATTTGATGAAATACGAGAGATTTCAGAGAATGTCAACAGTGAACTCGAAGTATTTGTTCACGGCGCGATGTGTATGTCGTATTCGGGTCAATGCCTGATGAGCAGCGTTATCGGCGGAAGGAGCGGCAACCGCGGCAAATGTGCCCAGCCGTGCCGTCTGACATATAAGGCGAACGGCCGCGAGCGGCACTATATGAGCCTTAAAGATATGTCGCTTGCCGAGCACCTTTCCAAATTGAAAGAAATAGGGATTGCATCGCTTAAAATTGAGGGCAGGATGAAAAGTGCTGCATATGTTTCAACGGTGACGGGGATTTATCGGCGGCTTATCGATGAAAACAGACTGCCGACCGGGAATGAGCGCCGTGCGCTCTCGGAGGTGTTTGACCGCGGCGGATTGACGGACGGATATTTTAAGGGTGAAACCGGTAAAAAGATGTTTGCGTTTGACCGCGCGGATAATCCGTATCTTAAAAACAGCGGCGAGTACACTCTGCCGCCGTCCAAAACGAGAGGAATCGAAATATCGGCGGAATTTTCCGAGGGTGACTATCCCAAATTGAAATTCGGTTTAAATAAAATTTCGGTTGAGGTGTCGGGCGATTCCCGATGTCAAAGCGCGCAAAAAATTCCGATTACGGCGGAAAGTGCAAAAAAAAGCCTTGAAAAGCTGGGAGGCACACCGTTTTATGCTCAAAATACAAAAACCGAGATTTGCGGAAATCCGTATCTTTCGGTGTCCGAGCTGAATACCCTGCGCCGCAAGGCAACGATGGCTCTTGAAGCCGAGATATTGAGCAGATACGGTTTAAAACGGATTGAGAGCGCAGAAAACGCAAAAATACAGAAAAACGCCAAAAGATTGAAAAAGTTCAGTTGTTCTGTATTGAATGCAGAGCAATATCGGGCGGTTTCGGAGTGTGATTTTGAACGGATTTATATTCCGATGCACATTGCGGAGCAGAATCTCGATGAAATTTGCCGAAATACGAAAATGCTTAAAAAGACAGCACTTTGTCCGCCCGTTATTATAAACGGCACACGCCGCGATGAGTATAAAAGGCGGCTTTCGGCATTGAAAGACAGTGGCTTTGGCATGGTTGAGGTTTCAACAATCGACGATATTGAACTTGCCGTTGGGTTTGAATTGTGCGGCGGTTTTCGCCTGAACATAACAAACGGACTTGCCGCCGAAACGGCATCGGAACTCGGTTTGTCGAGCATTTGTCTTTCAACGGAACTGAATACGGTTCAGATGCACGATATTTCGCCCGAGTGTCAAAAAGAGGCAGTCGTATATGGACGGATACCGCTTATGATAACCAAAAATTGTATTATAAAAAATATTGACGGTTGTCCGTGCGATGGCAATCAGGGCATAACCGACCGCACCGACAGGTTTTTGCCGATTATAAAGGACGGCGATATTTGCGCAAGCGTTGTGCTGAACTCAGTACCTTTATACATGGCGGACAAACCGAATGAGGTTGAAAAAATTAACGCCGACTTAAACAGGCTTATGTTTACGTTTGAGAGCGGCGATGAGTGCATACAAATATATAATGAATATAAAAACGGTGCGGAGGTGCCGTCATACGAGTTTACGCGGCTGCGGATGATGAAACCGCCGCTTGGATAAGCTTTAAACAGAATAATTCAAGATAGGATGATAAAAATGACAGATGTAAAAATTAAGTATTTGTCGGACAGGGCAGTCCCGCCCGAATACGCAACGGACGGCAGCTTAGGTATGGATGTTTCGGCGGCAACGGACGCGCCGATAACCTTGAAAGCAGGGGACAGAAAGCTGATACCTCTCGGATTTGCATTGGAAATTCCGAACGGCTTGGGCGCTTTTATATTTCCGAGGTCGGGGCTTGCGTTCCGCAAGGGAATAAGTATGAGCAACTGTGTCGGTGTTATCGACCCCGATTATCGCGGTGAGGTAAAAGCGTCGGTAATTAATCACTCCGATGAAGATTATGTTATCAACCCGGGCGACAGGATTGCTCAAATGGTATTTTTGCCGGTTGAAAAGGTTGCTCTCAAAGAGAGCGGCGAGCTTTTGGATACCGAACGCGCGGACGGCGGTTTCGGTTCAACGGGAGTATAGGAGATTAAAGAATTATGACAGATACAAGAAAAGTTGTTTTGGCGTCACAATCGCCGCGCCGCCGTGAGCTTTTGTCGGACTTAATATCGGGGTTCAGAATAATTCCCGATAACTCACCCGAAACGGTTGACAAGTCCGCAACCCCGGAAGAGACGGTCAAACGGCTTGCCGTACAAAAGGCAAGGAATGTTTCGGCGTGTGCCGACAGTGATGAAATTGTCATTGCAGCGGACACGGTGGTTTTTATAGACGGAAAGATTCTCGGTAAGCCCGCTGACGCGGCAGAGGCGGCAGAGATGCTCAGAACCCTTTCGGGGCGAGACCATCACGTTTGTACGGGTATAGCGGTAATAGATAATGCGATAGGAAAGAGTTTTTGCTGTTTTGAAAGGACATTGGTTCATTTCAAGCATTTGACGGACAGTGAAATCGAACGGTATATTGCATCGGGCGAGCCGATGGATAAGGCAGGCGCATACGGAATCCAGGGTAAGGGTGCGTTGTTTGTCGAGTGGATAAAGGGCGATTATTTTAATGTTGTCGGACTGCCGCTTTGCAGACTTGCGCAGGTATTAAAAAAAGAATTTGATTTTGACATATATTGATTGACACAAGACCATAAATAAATTAAGTCGGGCAAGGCCCCGATTTTGTTTGGAGGATAAAAATGGCTGTTGATTTAGGAATAGATTTGGGAACATCAACCACTTTGATTTGCGATGAAAACGGAGAGGTATTGTTAAACGAGCCATCGCTTGTTATAAAGAGCAACACAAGCGACCAGGTTGTTGCGATAGGTTCTGCCGCAAGCGATATGATAGGCAGAACGCCCGAGGGTGTATCGGCAATTATGCCGATACGCGGCGGAGCGATAACCGCATATAATGCAACCGTTGCGATGCTTAAATATTTTATAAAACAAGTCGCGACAGCATCGTTTTCAAGGGTTCGTGCGGTTATATCGGTTCCGTGCGGAATAAGCGAGGTTGAGCGCCGCGCTGCACTTGAGGCGGCACAGGGCGCAGGAATCCGTGATGCTGCGCTGATTGAGGCACCGCTTGCCGCGGCGGCAGGATGCGGCGCGGAAATAGGCGCACCGGTCGGATGCATGGTTGTAAACATCGGCGCAGGAATATGTGAGGCGGCGGTTGTGTCGCTCGGGGGAATTGTTGAATCGCACTCGATACGCACAGCCGGGGCGAGCTTTGACAATGCGATAGTACAGTATGTAAAGCGCAAGTATAACACGGTTATCGGCGACAGCACCGCCGAGAGCATAAAGATAAGTATCGGTTCGGTGTATGCCGGAATAGAAAATGAGTCGATAGAGGCGAACGGCCGCGATATGGTTTCGGGTCTGCCGAAAACGGCAACGATAAGCGCGTCCGAAATCCGTTCGGATTTGAGTGAGACAGCCGCGGCGATTCTTGATGTGGTTAAAATTACATTGGAAAAAACACCGCCCGAACTTGCGGCGGATATTATGAAAAGCGGAATTATATTAACGGGCGGCGGCGCGATGCTGAGAGGTCTCGGTCGGTTTATCAATATAAATACAGAGATACCGGTCTATATTGCCGAAAACCCGATTGACTGCGTTGCGTCAGGTGCCGGAAGGGCTGTTGATTTTATGCTTAACCGCAGAGGAAAAGGAATATTCGGAAGGTAATCCGCGGTATCCGCACGGATGAATAATACAGGTACGGGTGATTTATTTGAAAAGATTAACTGAACACAAGCTTGCTGTTTTTTTGATTGTTGCGACGATTGTCGGAATAGTCTTTATTGCGAGTTACGGGGCGTCAAAGCGTTCGGTATCAACAGCCGAGCGAATAGGCGGCGATGCGGCGTCCGTGCCGCAGGGATTTATTTCTTCAATCGGGAATTTTTTTGGTGGAATAACCGATTGGTTTGGCAGCAATAAACAGCTCAAAGAGGAGAACGCAAGACTTAAAAGCGAGAATGATATGCTGCAAAAACAAATCAACGACAGCAAGGGTATGCAGGACGAGAACGATGAGCTTAGACAGATGCTCGGTTTGAAAAAGTCTCAAACCGACCTTACGCTGATAGCCGCATCGGTTTCGGCGAAGGACCCGTCGGGTTGGTACTCGTCATTTACGATTGACAAAGGTTCAAATGACGGTATAGCCGAGGAGCAGCCGGTGGTAAACGCCAACCGCGAGCTTATCGGCAGGATAGGCAGAGTCGGCGACAATTGGGCAGAGGTCGTTACAATTATCGACCCTCAGGCATCTGTCGGTGGAATGGTTAAGCGTTCAAAAGCTATCGGTATAATAGAAGGGGATTCCGAATTGCGATATGAAAATAAGTGTCGGTTCGGCTATCTTTCGAGAGATACCGATATAGTGACGGGCGATTATGTCGAGACATCGGGTCAGGGCGGAATTTATCCGCGCGGACTTATTATCGGCATAATAGATGAAGTAAAAGACGACAGTTCAACGATGTCGCGGACGGCAACGGTTAAGCTTTGCGCCGACCCGTCAAAGGTGAACGATGTGTTTATAATATCGGGGTTTAAAACCTCTGATTTGTCGGACAGCGAGGTAACAACGGGCGACAATAAAAAGTCGGCGTCCGATAAGGATTCGAATGATAATTCGGATTCGTCATCGAGCGGCTCATCATCGGGCGGCTCATCATCGGGCGGTTCATCATCGGGCGGTTCATCGAGTAAAAGTTCGAGCAATGATGAATAGTTGAATGTAAAAATAACATTTCGAAAGGGGCAGAGTCAGTGAGAATGAATTATAGACCGAAACTTGGCGGATTAAACGGCTTTGGTGTACTTTTTTATGCCGTTTGGCTCATTGTGCTTGTAATTATTCAGCCGACTGTTATTCAATGGATTTCGGTTTTCGGAATAAGCCCCGATATGTTTTTGATTTTTGTTATATGTGCCGCCTCTGAAAAAGGCAGAGAAAGTGGCGCGGTATGCGGCTTTGTTTTCGGTCTTGTATTTGATATGATGATAGGAAGAATGCCGGGCGTAAACGCAATCTTGTATATGTATACGGGCTTTGCGGCAGGAATGCTCAGAGAAAGCGTAATCCAAAGCGAAAGTCGCATATCATCAATGGTATTTGTTTTTGCGGCGGCGTTTGCGTGTCAGACCGTCTATCTTTTTGCTTATTCAATGGCATACGGAAGTCCGGGGCTTTTAAACGGTTTGTGTCGAACGGTAATCCCAAAGGCAGTGTATACCGCCGTACTGGCAGGAATTTTCGGCGGCGTTATGAAACGCAGCTTTAGGCTGATTTCGGAACGCAGTCTTTTTTGATAGGAGGCGTATTTGAGTGAAAAACGGTTTTGTACGATTTTATATAATAATCGCCACGGTTGTGCTGCTTGCGGCGGCGTGCGCGGTCAGACTTGTAGACCTCCAGATAGTAAAAGGCTCGGAATACGCCGAGATTAATAACGAACGTTTGATTCGGGCATATTCGGTTGCTGCGCCGAGGGGTGAAATACTTGACAATAAGGGCAAACCGCTTGTTGAAAACCGCACCGGTTACAGCATCAGGGTTCAAAAAATCGGTCTCAATGATGATGAACTGAACCGAATATTGTATTCGGCCGCAAAACTCGCCGCCGAATACGGGGCGGAGACAGAGAGTTCGTTTCCGATAGTAAAGGATGAAAACGGAAAGTCGCTGACATTTGATTTTACAATAGAAGAAAATGGCGGAACACGACCCGTTGAGGGCGTGAAATATCCCAAAACCACAGAAAAACCGGACGAAAAGACCTCCGATGCAAAAGAAACGGAGGATAAAGCAAACGCCGGTGACAGCGAAGAAAAAAGGGCAGAAAAGCTCGAGGCGTGGAAAAAGGATAATAAGCTTACCGAATTTTCTTCTGCTGAAGAAATACTCGGTTTTTATGAAAAAAAGTATGCCGTTTCGTCCGAATATGATTCCGATACGGCGCTTGCGATTACCGCAATCCGCTATGCAATGGACAAGGCGAGTTTCAGCGAAAAAAACTCGTATAAGCTTTGCCGTGATGTTGATATGGCGGTTGTACAGCAAATCAAGGAACAGTATTCCGATTTCCCGGGGATTGATGTGGTTATCGAACCATTCAGAAGTTTTACAAAAGGGACCTTGGCGGCGCATATCCTCGGAAGAACCGGCAGAATCTATGCGGAAGAGTACGCGGAGATGAAAAATGACGGTTACGGAATAAATGATATGATAGGAAAAGACGGCCTTGAAAAGGTTCTTGAAAAGTATCTTAAAGGCAAGGATGGCTATAAAAGTGTTGAGATGAGCCGTGGCGGCGGAGTAACCCGAATTTTGCAGGACAAAGAACCAAAATCGGGAAATTACGCAAAGCTTACGCTTGACCGCGACCTTCAAGAGGCAACCGAAAACGCATTGAAAGAAAAAATTTCACAGGCGGTCGGAACGGGTTCGGGCGCGGCGATAGCGGTTAATCCCAAAACAGGCGGCGTGCTTGCGATGGCGTCATATCCGACATATGATTTATCGACTTTTAACGAAGATTACGATAAGCTGATAAAATCAAAAACAAAACCGCTTATCAACAGGGTGCTGAACGGAACATATTCGCCCGGTTCAACATTTAAGCCGCTGACATCTGTCGCGGCGCTCGAGAGCGGAACGATTACGCCCGACACATATATTACCGATTTGGGTAAGTACACATATTATCCGTCATATCAGCCGACCTGTTTGGTCTATTCGTCATCGGGCGCAACGCACGGAACGATAAATGTCTCCCAGGCGATAGGCGTATCGTGCAACTATTTCTTTTATGATGTTGGCAGAAGGATGGGAATAGAGACCCTTGACCAATACGCATCGAATTTCGGTCTCGGACAGACAACGGGGATAGAGCTGCCTGAGAGTACGGGGATTTTAGCAAGCCCGTCAAACCGCGAAAGCGCAGGTGGAGTATGGTATCCGGGCGATGTGCTTCAGGCGGCAATAGGACAGTCGGATAACCTCTTTACCCCGGCGCAGCTCGCGTCATATATATGTACGCTTTTGAACAAGGGCAAGAGATATTCGCTGCACTTGGTTGATGAGGTTGTGGATTATGACACAAACGAGGTCGTGTTAAAAAAAGAACCCGAGGTTCTGTCCGACAACCCTATTTCGGACTCAACTTATAATGCGGTAACCGACGGAATGCGCAGAGTTGTTACATCGGGGACTGCGTCCGCCGCGTTTGCGTCAAGCAAATATAAAGCGGCAGGCAAAACGGGAACGGCAGAGGTTCCGGACGGAGCGGATAACGTTCTGTTTGTCGGATTCGCGCCGTATGACGACCCGGAGATAGTTGTGGCGGTAATAATCGAACACGGCGCATCAAGCAGTTTTTCGGCAGGTGTTGCGCGTGAGATTTTTGACGCATATATGCAGATTAAAAACGGCGAATATAAATCTGCGCTTGATAAGGACGAAAGTGAAACCGCCGATTCCTCAACAGACGGAGACAAAATAATAACCAAGCCGAAAAAAGCGGATAATTCATCGGGCAACAGCGACTCAAAAAATGTCGGAACGGATAAAAAAAGTGATTCAGCAAAGGCGAGCGGCGGTTCAAGTTCAAAAAGCTCTGATGATTCAAAGAGCGAGAACAGCGGACGACAGCCCGAAAATGTGCAAAAATCTAACAATAACTCCGAGGGAGAAGGCACTTTATAGGTAAAAATATACCAAAAAAATGCTTGTAATAAAAAAGTTAGGAAAAAAATCAAAAAATATTGAAATTTTGCTTTGACTTTTAGTGATTTTTATGATAGAATAAGGATGTAGCTTTTTCGAGATTTTTGAGAGTTTATGTGCAGACCGATTTATCGGGTGATTCGGTTGTCGGAATGCGCACGGGATGTATAAGTTACAGAGAGGTGAATGGTTAAATGAATATCGCATTGATTGCCCACGACAAAAAGAAGGAGCTTATGGTTGATTTTTGTATTGCCTACAGCGCAATATTAAAACAGCACAAACTTTTTGCAACAGGCACAACGGGAAACGTTGTTGAAGAGGCAACCGGTCTTTCAATAACAAAGTTTCTGCCCGGACCCGAGGGAGGAGAACAGCAAATAGGCGCGCGTATCGCGTATAACGAGATTGACGCTGTTTTGTTTTTCAGAGACCCTCTTACGGCACAGCCGCACGAGCCGGATATAAGTTCCCTGTTTCGGCTTTGTGATGTACATTGTATTCCGCTTGCAACAAACGTTGCAACGGCAGAGGTACTTATTATGGGTATAGCAAGAGGTGACTTGGGCTGGCGTGATATAGTCAACCCCAAATAATTGTGTACCCGATGCGGCTTTGTGACTCACCGCGGTATGACAAAGTTTATGTGAGTTATGTATAAATCTTAAAACCGATACGGAGGTCTCCGGCGCGGGTGTATTTCGTTTGCGCTGTAAGCGGATTTACCCTGCAATTTAACGCGACTATGGATTTGTTAGGTTTACCGGGCTGTACTTTTGTTTTCCGAACAGATGGGAGAGCATATGATTCAGACAATAGATTTTTATATTTTAGACGCAATCCAAAATCTGCGCTGCGGTTTTTTGGATTATATTATGCCCAAAATAACTTTTCTCGGTTCGGGCGGCCTTGTGTGGATAATTATTACGCTGATTTATCTGATTAGGCGAGACACGCGGCGAACGGGAATAATGCTTGCATCCGTGCTGATTTTGGGATTGATTATCGGAAACGGAATGCTTAAAAACATAATTGCGCGCGAGAGACCAAATTGGCTGAATCCGTCAGTACAGCTGCTGATTGGCAATCCGACGGATTTTTCGTTCCCGTCGGGGCATACGCTTGCATCTTTTTCGTGTGTGTTTATTATGTTTTATACAAAGGATAAGTTAAGATACGCCGTGCTTGTCTTGGCAATATTTATTGCATTTTCGCGGCTTTATCTGTATGTACATTTCCCGAGTGACATCCTCGGTGCAATCGTTTTATCGTTTTTGATTTCGCTTATTGCATATGCGGCGAACCGTCGATATAACAGCCGAAAGCAAATTTCGCCGCCGAGAGATGCAAAATAACCGAACATAACAAGGTGCGGCAACTCTGCCGCGCCTTGATGCAATTTTTATTACATTATATATTATACCGAATTTCGTCTTGAATTTTGCGGCGAAGTTTATGTTCAAAATCAACTTTTTGACCCCATTTTCAAAGAAATACACTTTTTTACGGTGTTGCATTTACTTTGAAAATTAACTAAAATAAAATTTTTACAAATTTTCGAAAAAATCTTCTAAACACTTGACAAACCTTAAAATTTATGGTATTATAGTATGGTTCGCTTTATAGGTGGTAGTATGTACAAGCGTTCTAATCAAATTTAGGAGGTGAAGGATAATGAAAGTAAAGCCTTCAGTAAAACCTATTTGTGAGAAGTGTAAGATAATTAAAAGAAAAGGCAAAGTTATGGTAATTTGCGAAAATCCCCGTCATAAACAAAAACAGGGCTAAGCAAGGTTCATTTTGGGGCAGGGTCAGGCTTATGAACCAAAAATTACTTTTAAGCTGATTCCGTGAATAACGGGTGAAATTCTGCTCCGTTTGTTTTTTCAAATTCAATGGAGGTGAAATTATATGGCACGTATCGCAGGTGTGGATTTGCCTAACGAAAAAAGAGTTGAAATAGGTCTTACCTATATCTTTGGTATCGGCGTTTCCACTTCGAAAAAAATTCTTGCGGCAACAGGCGTCAATCCCGATACAAGAGTTCGTGATTTGACAGAGGATGAGGTTTCAAAGCTCAGAGCCGAAATCGATAACTATAACGTTGAGGGTGACCTCAGACGTGATGTTGCTTTGGATATTAAGCGTTTGATGGAAATTAACTGCTATCGCGGTCTCCGTCACAGAAGAAGTCTTCCGGTAAGAGGACAGCGTTCAAAGACTAACGCAAGAACTCGCAAGGGTCCGAAAAAGACCATCGCAAACAAGAAGAAATAATAACCGAAAGTCCTCGTTCGTTGTTTGTTTATACCTGCTACCGTATACTCCGGCAAGGGGCAAAACCGATAATCGGTTCGGATTTCTTCGATAAAACCAAAAGGGCGCTTTCGGCGTCCGACAGATTTATGAGATTTTTTCTGTATTAAAATACAGATATTCGTATTTTCAGGAGGTGAATCTACAATGGCAAAGGCAGTTAAAAAGACACGCCGCCGCAGAGAGAAAAAGAATATTGAACGCGGCGCAGCACATATCAAATCAACTTTTAACAATACCATTGTTACTATTACAGATGTAGCCGGAAATGCTATTTCTTGGGCATCCGCCGGCGGACTTGGTTTCAGAGGTTCTAAAAAGAGCACTCCGTTTGCAGCGCAGATGGCAGCTGAAACCGCAGCGAAAGCCGCTATGGAACACGGCTTAAAGCATGTAGAAGTTTATGTTAAGGGACCCGGTTCGGGACGTGAGGCCGCTATTCGTGCGCTTCAGGTCGCAGGTCTTGAGGTAAATATGATTAAGGACGTTACACCTATTCCTCACAACGGTTGCAGACCGCCGAAGAGAAGACGTGTATAATCCGCAGATAAATTACAGGAGGTGAAATAATAACATGGCTAAAAATATGCAGCCCGTTTTAAAGAGATGCAGAACTCTCGGCATTGAACCGAGCGTTATGGGCGTTGATAAAAAATCAAACAGAAACCCTAACCCCAACAGAAGAAAAATGTCTGAGTACGGTATGCAGCTTAACGAAAAACAAAAGGTAAAATTTATATACGGTGTGCTTGAAAAGCAGTTCCGTAAGTATTATACAATGGCAACAAAGAGACACGGAATAACAGGCGAAATGTTGCTCCAGATTCTCGAAACAAGACTCGATAACGTTGTTTTCAGACTTGGATTTGCCGGTACAAGACGTGAGGCAAGACAGATGGTCAATCACTCACACATTACCATAAACGGAAAGAAAGTAAACATTCCGTCATATTTGGTAAAGCCCGGCGATGTTATTGCTATAAAGGAAACATCTGTTCCCAAATTTAAAGAAAATGTAGAAGCAAACTCTACAAGAATAGTTCCCGATTGGCTGGATGCAGACAAGAATACTCTGTCAGGCAGAGTTGTTGCCCTGCCGACAAGAGAGCATATCGATTATGAAGTAGAGGAACATATGATTGTTGAGTTGTACAGCAAATAATAGGTCGGAAAATACAAGGTTAATTTTCTTTGTAATTATTTAGGAGGGCTGACAATGATTGAAATAGAAAAGCCAAAGATTGAATGCGTTGAAGCATCCGAGGATAACAAATACGGCAAGTTTGTTGTTGAGCCTCTGGAGAGAGGTTACGGTACCACACTGGGCAACTCTCTCAGAAGAATGCTGCTTTCGTCACTTCCGGGTGTTGCGGCTACCTCCGTTAAGATTGACGGCGTGCTGCACGAATTTTCGACTGTTCCCGGTGTAAAGGAAGACGTTACCGAGATTATACTCAACATTAAAAATTTAGCTATAAAGCTGCACTCAGAGGCACCCAAGACCGTGTATATCAATCACGAGGGTGCCGGTGAAATTTGTGCGGGGGATATAAAACACGACTCTGATGTTGAAATCATAAACGAAGATTTGCACATCGCAACTTTAAATGATGACGCAAAGCTCTTTATGGAGATAACACTCGATAAGGGTCGCGGATATGTATCTTCCGACCGCAATAAACAACTGTTGCAGCCGGTTATCGGTGTAATTGCTACCGATTCGATTTATACGCCTGTTCGTAAAGTCAACTATACGGTTGAGAACACTCGTGTGGGAAATGTCACGGATTATGACAAACTCTCAATCGAGGTATGGACAGACGGTACTATACCGCCGTCAGAGGCTGTGAGCCTTGCGGCAAAGATTATCAGCGAACATATGGCTCTTTTCGTCGATTTGTCCGATGACGCAAAGAACGCTGAAATTATGATTGAAAAGGAAGAGAGCAAGATTGAAAAGGTTCTTGAGACAACTATCGAGGAACTCGACCTCTCTGTTCGTTCCTATAACTGCTTAAAGAGAGCAGGCATAAATACCGTTCAGGATCTTACCGCAAGATCCGAAAACGATATGATGAAAGTCCGTAATCTCGGACGCAAATCGTTAGAGGAGGTCATCGCAAAGCTTGACGGCATGGGTCTGTCGCTTTCGAACGATGATTGAAAGGACGAGGCATAATGTGATGCACCAAGGTGCAAGATCATTGATGTCGCAAACCAATGCATTGACCAAAGAACGAGATTTTTAAGAATTTAAAGAATGAGGTGATAATATGGCACACCAGAGAAAGCTTGGCAGACCGACCGACCAAAGACGTGCGATGCTCAGAAGTTTGACAACTTCGCTTTTGGAAAACGGTAAAATTGAAACAACCGTTACCCGTGCGAAAGAAGTTCAAAAGCTGGCTGACAAAATGGTTACACTCGGCAAAGCCAACACACTTCACACAAAGAGACAGGCACTTGGTTTTGTTACAAAGCGTGACGTTGTATCAAAGCTGTTTGATGAAATCGCACCTAAGTATTCAGAGAGAAACGGCGGTTACACCAGAGTTATCAAGATTGGACCCAGACGCGGTGACGCGGCTGAAATGGCTGTACTTGAGCTTGTTGACTAATTAAAGTAAAAACAAAAAGCATATCGCATAATTTGCGGTATGCTTTTTGCATTTTTCCCCAAAATATTGATTAGACTTGCTCTTTTTTTCCAACTTTGTTTTGCAAATGAGTTTTTTGTTGACATATTGGCAGATATGTGATAAAATTTGCCTAAATCAAACAAAGAGACTTTTGACTAAAGCCTAAAGGGAGCTAAAAAGTTATGAAACCATCAATATCATCAGCATTTGTTCAGCTTTGAGCCGGGCATAAACGCTCCTTTGGAAATAAAAAAGATAATGGCGAAATATCTGCTCGATGTGTATAGGGCATATTTTGAATTTTAAAAATAAATTTGACAAGAAAAATTAAGATGCCCTCGCCAATAGAACTGAGACATCTTAATTTGGTTATATTAAATTTCGGTTAAATTTTTTATTATAGTTGTCGATACAATGCTCGATGATCCTTAATGCCGCGTCACGTCCCTGTACCTCGTCAACAGCCGTTGTTTTACCTTCGAGCTGTTTATAAACCGAGAAAAAGTGGCGCATTTCTTCAAATAAATGTGACGGCAAATCGCTTATATCGTGATATTCGTTATATGATGGGTCTTCATACGGAATGGCAATTATTTTTTCATCGTCTTTTCCGTTATCAATCATTTTTATAACGCCTATCGGATAACAATGCACAAGAACAAGCGGGTCTATGCCCTCGGATGTGAGAACAAGCACATCGAGCGGATCGCCGTCATCGGCATAGGTCCTCGGAATAAATCCGTAATTTGCAGGATAATGCGTTGATGTATAAAGAATACGGTCAAGAATGATAAATCCCGTTTCTTTGTCAAGTTCGTACTTCTTCTTGCTGCCCTTTTTAATCTCTATTACGGATAAAAAGTTATCTGGTTTAATTCTTTCGGGTCTTACATCGTGCCAAATATTCATATTGTCCTCCTGTTATTTTTGAATTTAAGCATTGCTTGTATCTGATTATATCACATAACAGCGCGTTAGGCAATATGAAATATTAAAAAAGTTTTCCATATTTTGTAATTCAAAATTATAAATACCTAAATCAAGCGTCTTGAGTGACATCCGCGGTTTTAAGGTAATCACATATTCCCTCAAAAATCGCGTCGGCAAGCTGTGTTTGATAGTCATCGCTTTTTAGCTTTTCCGCTTCGTTCGGGTTGGATAAAAAGCCGCACTCTACTATAACGGACGGAACGGAGGCATTTTTTAAAATATAGATACTGCCGTTTGTTTTCTTTGCCGTGCGTTCGTTGCCGTCATTTAAAATTCGCGGAAGTGCGGATTGGATGGCCTCGCCGAGTTTTTGGCTGCTGTCGGGGGTGTCGGCATAAAAAACCTGTGCGCCCCAATATTTTTCTTGGGGAAATTTATTCATATGAATGCTGACAAACATATTTGCGCCGCTTTCGGATACCATTTCGCGGCGACGCTTTAAGTCGGATTTTTTAGCCGATGTTCCATCAGTACGATTCTCGTCTGCAGTCGAGTAATCACCATCGCGCGTCATTGTCACAGAGCCGCCGTTTTGCTCGATTTTATCTTTAAGTTTTAAGGCAACGCTGAGGTTAATATCTTTTTCGGTCAGTCCGTTTGCCGAGGCTCCGCCGTCCGCGCCGCCGTGACCTGCGTCAATCAATATGGTGAGGTCGTGCGGACTCATAACGGGAAGGCTTTTTTCAATATCATCCCGCGCCTCTTTTATCGACAGCCCCACGATAAATATACCTGCCGCCAGCAGCGCTGAAAAAATATAGATTAATGTGCGTTTGTTTATTGTTATAAACATTTTTATCACCCCATTTATACTTATGGGGGTTATCCTTATTTTATGAATAAAACATATGAAATAAATCAAAATCAAAATGTCCGTTATTCGCCGAGACGGACATTTTGATTTGGTTTGCGGAATGTTTTTTCGATCGGAACGGCAAATGCCAAAATTGACTTTGCGATTTTATTTAATATCCGCGGCAAATTCTTTGAGCCACACATTAATTGAATAGATGTACGCCATTATTTGAGGAAAGTTCATGAGCTGACCGTACCATGGTCTTGAAAAAGCGCTTCCCTCGGTGTTGAGGATTTCTTTGACAAAGGCTTTGTTCGCAATCTCCCATATCGGCGCGGAATTATTATCCAAAACCGTCTTTACCTTTTCGATAACGCTGTTGATATATACGGGATTGTGGCTTTTGGGGTACGGACTCTTTTTGCGTTTGATGATTTCATCGGGCAAAATTCCTTCGAACGCTTTGCGGAGCAATCCCTTTTCGCGCCCGTGAAGCGCTTTGATTTCCCACGGGATATTATAGGCATATTCCATTATACGATGGTCGCAAAACGGAACTCTTACCTCGAGACCGCTGTACATTGACATCCTGTCTTTTCGGTCAAGAAGGGTCTGCATAAACCATTTCAGATTAAGCATCGTTACCTCTTTTATGCGGCTGTCGATTGCCGATTCAGTGCCTGTTTTCGGCGCAGCCTTAACGGTTTCGAGGTATCGCTGATATACAAATTCGGTTGGGTCAAATGTAAGAAATTTTTTGCCTATCAGCTTTGATTTTGTTTCGGTGTTTCCACTCCATGGAAAGTCATCGGCAAACAATACGTCGGGGTTTGAATACCATGGATAACCACCGAATATTTCATCGGCGCACTCTCCCGATACCGCAACGGTGTGAGCCTTTTTTACTTCGCGGCAAAATAATAAAAGCGATGAATCAACTTCCGCCATTCCGGGGAGAGAACGCGCCAGAGTGGCAGGATACAAAGCATCGGCAACATCGATGTTGTCCAAAATAACCTTGTTGTGGCGAGAACCGATGCTTTTGCTCATAATATCGATATAGTGGTCGTCGCTGTTCGGCTGAAATACGTTTGCTTTAAAATATTTTTCGTTATCGACATAATCGACAGAGTATGTTGTAAGTGTATGATTGGATTTTTGATATTCCGATGCGGCAACCGAAGAAATTATGCTTGAATCTAAGCCGCCCGACAAAAAACAGCACAGCGGAACATCGGATACAAGCTGTCTTTTTATTGAATCTGTAAGCAAAAAGCGAATGTGTTCGGCGGTTTCTTCGGGGGTGTCGGTGTGTTCGGCGGCTTTCAGCTCCCAGTATGCCTGTTTTTTGAATCCCGATTCATCATATACGGCGTATTCTCCGGGCTTTAGCTCCGCTATCGCTGAAAAGGCACTGTGCCCCGGGGTGCGGCCGGGGCCGATAAGAAAAATCTCGCCGATTCCGTTTGAGTCTATCGTGTGCGGAACGCTCGGGTGACTCAACAATGTCGAAATTTCTGAACCGAAGATAAATCCGTCATTTCCCATATGATAAAAAAACGGTTTTACGCCGGCGCGGTCGCGAGCGCAAAAAAGACGGCGACGGTGTTTGTCATATATTGCAAGAGCAAAAATTCCGTTTAGATGTTCGGGACACTTGTCACCCCATATTATATAAGAAGAAAGCACCGCCTCAGTATCGGAATGTGAATTAAAACTTATTCCATATTCGCTCAACTCGGTTCTCAGGTCATCGGAGTTATAAAGCTCACCGTTATATACGATTATGTACTCGCGTTCGTTATACGTTTTATACATGGGTTGTGCGCCGCCCTCTAAATCCACAACGGCAAGCCTGCGGTGAATCAGCGCAACATTTTTTGAAATATAAGCTCCGCCCGAATCGGGGCCGCGCCGTACAAGGGTATCCGACATTGCGTTAAAAATCTTTTCGTTATTTGAAATATCGCTGTTAAAATTAAGCCATCCGGCGATTCCACACATAAAAAACATCCTTTCAAATTTATTTTAAGCAAACAATTTAACTCGGAAAAAGAACGTGACAAAAATGACTTTTTCAAGTTTATTATATGAAAAAAAGCCCAATGTGTGAAAGATAAACATAAAAACGTTTAATTACGACATTCGATTTGAAAGGTTTTTGTCGAAAAATCGCTTGACACAGGCGCAAAACGGTGATATAATAGTAACACGCTCTTTGAGAGCGGTCACAATTTTTTGAAAAGAATTAATTAAATAAAGTTTTTTAATTTTTTTTGAAAAAAGTACTTGACAAATGACGAAAAAAGTGATATACTTGATAAGCTGTCGCAAAAACAGCGGTGCAGATAACACAATCGGGAGATTAAAGTGTTTCGCCCTAATTTACGACAGAAAAAGAAAAAATATCGCAAATCTGAAAAAAGTACTTGACAAGAGAGAAGAGTTGTGATATAATAGGAAAGCTGTTGAGCA
>ERZ857775.308-NODE-308-length-75649-cov-15.313834_pt1 | contig 75649 bp, 42 predicted proteins | sample MGYA00519698_ERZ857775 | MGnify/ENA primary metagenome ERZ857775 (study PRJEB31778, sample SAMEA3449363) | human gut metagenome | biome: human gut; feature: human-associated habitat; material: faeces | place: United Kingdom | collected 2010/2012 ...
AGCCAAGGCGAACCGATAATTGGAGCAAGTGTACTTGCGGAAGGAACATCTAATGGTACAATTACCGATATTGACGGTGTATTTAGAATAAATGTACGTCCCGGTGCGAAATTGAAAGTATCTTTTATAGGTTATACCGATAAAAAAGTAGTAGCGAAAAATGACATGAAAGTCATTCTGGTAGAGGATGTGACAGCACTTGAAGAGGTGGAAATCGTAGCTTATGGTACGCAGAAGAAAGTGACCATGACAGGAGCTATCGCTAGTGTGAAGGGAGAAGAATTGACCCGTGTATCTGTAGGTTCGGTTTCCAATGTATTAGGAGGGCAGATGACAGGTTTGACTACCGTACAATATTCCGGTGAGCCGGGAGCGGATGCCGCTGAAATTTTTATTCGTGGTAAAGCTACTTGGGAAAATTCTTCACCGTTAATTCAGGTAGACGGTGTGGATCGTGAAAGTATGAGTGATATCGACCCGAATGAAATTGAATCCATTTCTATCTTGAAAGATGCTTCGGCAACAGCCGTATTTGGTATTCGTGGAGCAAATGGGGTCATTTTGATTACAACTAAACGAGGAAAGGAAGGAAAGGCGAAAATTTCGTTTACTACTTCTGCTTCTGTATTGATGCCTACAAAAATGGTAGAACAGGCAAGTTCCTATGACTATGCCCGTTTTCATAATCAAATGATGTCCGGTGATGGCAAATCTGCCTTATTTAGTGATGGCGTGATTCAAAAATTTGCAGATGGTTCCGATCCTATTCGTTTCCCAAATATACAATGGGCTGACTATATTATGAAAAGCTCTACGCTTCAGAGCCAGCATAATCTGAACATCTCGGGAGGAACAGATAAAGTACGTTATTTCATCTCTGCAGGTGCTTATACGCAAGGAGGACTTTTTAGTGAGTTTGATCTTCCTTATAATTTAAGCTATCAGTACCGTCGGTTTAACTATCGTACAAACTTGGATATGGATGTCACTAAAACGACTACTTTGTCATTCAATATTAGTGGTAATGTGAATAATTCAGATCAACCGCGTACGAGTCAGGGATCTTCCGGATTGATTAAAAATATGTATTATGCTACTCCTTTCTCCAGTCCGGGAATCATAGATGGAAAATTGGTAAATTCGAGCGATGAGACTTATTCAGACGGACTGAAATTACCATTTACAGGAGGTACAGGTATGGGATATTATGGAAATGGGTTCAGCCAGACCAGCAACAATTCGCTGAATGTGGATGTGATTCTGGATCAAAAAATGGACTTCTTGACTAAAGGACTTTCTTTTAAAGTGAAGGGATCTTATAACAGCTCGTTTACAGTTAATAAAGTCGGTTCTGGTGGGTCTATTGCTACATACACTCCTGTATTGATGGATGACGGTAGTATTGCTTATCGTAAGTTTGGAGAGAATACAGATGTGAAGTATTCGTATACTACAGGCAAAGCACGTAATTGGTATATGGAAGCCAGCTTTAATTATAATCGTACTTTTGGTGATCATACGGTGACAGCCTTAGTTTTGTATAATCAACAGAAAGAGTATTATCCGAAATTATATTCGGACATTCCTCATGGATATGTCGGATTAGTCGGACGTGTCACTTATGATTGGAAGAGCCGCTATATGGCAGAGTTTAATGTGGGTTATAACGGTTCGGAAAACTTTGCGTCCGATTTGCGCTTTTCTTATTTCCCGGCTGGTTCTATAGGTTGGGTGATGAGTGAAGAGAAGTTTTTCCGTCCTTTGAAGTCGGTGGTTAGCTTCTTGAAATTACGTGCCAGTGTCGGTTTGGTAGGTAACGATAATATTGGAGGATCGCGGTTTATGTATATGGCTGATCCATATAATGTCGGTTTAGGTGACTTGGCAAATCGTGTAACGGCAAGTGGAGGAGCAACTAACGCCTGGGGATATGGATTCGGAACAGATAATGGTACTGTTAGTCTGGGTGCGCGTGAGGTAGCTAAGAATAACCCTGCTGTGACATGGGAAAAAGCTCTGAAACGGAACTATGGTGTTGATATTAACTTCCTTGATGACCGTCTGAAAACAACCTTTGAATATTATAAAGAACGTCGTAATGACATCCTTTTGCGTGACGGTACAGCTCCGGGAATGTTAGGGTTCATTACTCCCTATTCAAATTTAGGAAGTGTAGACAGTTGGGGCTGGGAACTTTCTTTAAAATGGAACGATAAGATTGGCGATAATTTCCGTTATTGGGCGGGTATTAACCTTTCTTATAATCAGAATGAGATTCTTGAAAAGAAGGAAGCACCGCAGAATAATTTATATCAATATCAGAAGGGACACCGTATCGGTTCGCGTAGTCAATATGTTTTCTGGCGCTTCTATGATGAGGATACACCTGCGCTATATGAGCAGACATTTAATCGTCCGTTCCCCACTCACGAGAGTATTCTTCAAAATGGAGATGCAGTATATGTTGACTTGAATGGTGACCGTAAGATTGATGCAAATGATGCAAGTTATGACTATGGCTTTACAGACGATCCTGAATATATGCTAGGTATTAATTTAGGATTCAGTTGGAAGAATTTGGAAATAAGTACTCAATGGACAGGGGCCTGGAATGTAAGCCGTATGATTTCGGATGTATTTCGTCAACCGTTTTATTCATCTTCCAATAGCGAGCAGGGAGGATTGTTGGCATACCATCTGGATCATACATGGACACCGGAAAATCCGTCACAATCTTCGGAGTATCCGAGAGCTACCATTGATAATGCAAAGAATAATTATGCTACTTCCACTTTATATGAGAAAGATGCCAAATACTTGCGTTTGAAAACTCTTCAGGTGGCATACAATTTTCACTTCCCATTAATGAAGAAACTTGGACTGAATACATGTCAGTTGGCTTTTGCAGGATATAATTTGTGGACTATTACACCTTATTTGTGGGGTGATCCGGAGGCAAGAGCTACTAATGCACCTTCTTATCCATTGTCCAAGACTTATACGTTGAGCTTGAAATTAGGATTCTAAAATAGATAAAGGAAAGATACAATGAAATTACAAAATAAATGGTTCATCGGTGCAATGTTGGGAGCGGCGGTTTGTTTGGTTTCCACTTCATGTGTGGACGAAATTAAATTCGGAAACTCTTTTTTGGATAAGGCACCGGGCGGAAATGCTACTATTGACACAGTGTTCAATAGTGCGGAATATACGCGCCAATTTTTGAATACCTGTTACAGTAGACAGTATTACGGATTACCTTATAATACGGATAGTAACGGTAATATTCCTGATTCTTCCAGTCCTTATTTAGGAAAGAAGGATGCGCTAACAGACTGCTGGTCACTTTATTTTAGTGACGCAACTGTATATCAGCAGTATTATTTGGGCTCTCTCAATGCCAACTATGGCACGCGTGGTAATATTTTCCCATATACACGGGAAATGGTATGGGAAGTAGTGCGTTGGTGCTGGTTGCTAATGGAAAATATAGATAGAGTGCCGGGTATGGATAATGCTGAAAAAACTCAGTTGGTGGCAGAAGCTAAATGCTTGATTGCAGCACGCTATTTTGATATGTTCCGTCATTATGGAGGTCTTCCATTGTTATATGCTTCATTCACCGGTACGGAGTCAGGTTATGAAATACCCCGTGCTACGGTAGAGGAGACTGTTAACTACATGATAAAGATGTTGGATGATGCTATCAATTCCGGCGGATTGGTGTGGGCTTATGCTGATGCCGATCTTGCTAGCAAGGCCGGACACTGGACAAAGGCCGGTGCGATGGCATTGAAATGCAAAATCTGGCAATTTGCCGCTTCTCCGTTGTTTAACGATGTCAACGGATATGCAGGAGGAAACTCAGAGGCTGAACAGCAACGTCTGGTATGGTACGGCGGCTATCATGCGGAACTTTGGGATAACTGTTTGAAGGCTTGTGAAGCATTCTTTAAAGAGCTGGAGAGTCAAGGCGGGTATAGCCTGAATAAGGCTTCGGAAGAAACACCGGAACAGTATCGTCAGGCATATCGTATGGGGTATATTCGTCAGAACAGCAAGGAAGTCTTACATTCTGTTCGCACGAATATGTCGGACGCTTTCAACTCAAGTTCTTATATGTGGCATTCTTGGGCTGTTCCGTCACTTTGCCGTACTGAATATCCGCCTACACAGGAATATGTGGAGATGTTCCCATGGGCCGACGGCACTCCGTTTGACTGGAAAAAGGCGGAAACAGAAGGTAAGTTGGATGAAATGTTCTTGACCGGAACATTTAAAAATGGAGAACAACTATTGTCGGAAATCGTATTAACCCGTGATCCTCGTCTGTATGAGCATTGCATGGTAAACGGATTGCCGAAGATGTTAGACTGGAGTGCAGGAACAATGTCCGGTTTACCTTATGAATTGTGGGTCGGAGGATACGATGAAGGACAAAATGCGGCACTTGAATCTGGTAACTATGCGACCGGTTATAAAAATATGAAATATTATTTGGGAACTGAGTACCAACGTCAGTATACGCATTGGGTATATCTTCGTTTATCTGACATTTATTTAACTTATGCAGAGGCCTTGCTTCAAGCCAAGAATGATCACCGGGGTGCTATTGACCAAATGAATATAGTACGTGCCCGCGTAGGATTGAAGAAAGATTTGGCGGAGTGTGTTACAGATAAGAATTTACTTTCTGACAAAGCAGCCTTATTGGAAGAATTGCTGTGTGAACGTGTTCGGGAATTGGGGCTTGAAGATAGCCGTTACTTTGATCTTGTCCGTTACAAGCGTGCCGATCGTTTCGAGAAGCGCCTGCACGGGTTGCTCGCCTATCGTTTGGATGATACCGGTAATCGCATGACAGGTAATACAAAATGGAATGAAGGAGATAAGAACAAAGGAGCATTGCAACCTACTCGATTTGAATATGAAAGGTTTGAATTATCTAAACCGGTTCGTCGTTGGTGGACATACGGATTTGATTCCAAATGGTATCTTTCTCCATTCCCGCAAACGGAAATTAACAAAGGGTATGGATTGATTCAGAATCCGGGTTGGTAATGTGAGACAACGAAACAGATTAAAACAATACTTGAATATTGATTTATATGAGAAAAAATAAGATTCTGATACTGGCTTTACTAGTTTGTTTGAGCATTCCGGTCAGAGCGCAGAATACAGACAACAACATTATAGGTATTGTTGTTGATAAATCGGGAAACCCAGTCTATGGAGCGTCCGTTAATGTGGAAGGTGGCGCAGTGGAGACCCGGGTTGAAACTGATAAAGATGGTAAATTTGAGATTGCGGTCGAGAAGGGACAACGCTTGAGTGTCTTTTCTGTCGACAAAGGCTCTACCACAGTTGTGGTAAAGGCTGATGGTCCGATGACTATTGTGATGGGATATGCAGCTCAGACTATTGATGTGGGAGCTAACCGGACATTCAATCGTCATGAATCAACAGCAGCTGTTTCTACCACCTATAATGAAGAGTTTAATAAGCGGTCTTCCCGGAATATATCCAATTCTTTATATGGATATGGATTGGGCCTTACTACTTTGCAGAATGCAGCTAGTACAGGTTTAATGGCAGATCCTACCTTTTATGTACGTGGTTTGCAGAGCTTGTCAAGTAGTACACCGCTTGTGCTGGTTGACGGTTTGGAACGAGACATGAGCTTGGTGAGTCCGGAAGAAGTAGAATCCGTTTCCATCCTGAAAGATGCTGCGGCTGTGGCATTGTACGGATACAAAGGAGTGAACGGTGCGATCTTGATTACGACGAAGCGTGGTAAGTACAAAACAAAAGAGATAACGTTTACGTATGATCACATCATTAACACTCAGTCTCGACGTCCGGAATTTGTAGATGCGGCTACATATGCGGAAGCAGTGAACGAAGCACGTGGCTATGAAGGGCTGGGAGCACGCTATCAACCCGGTGAGATAAAAGCGTATCGTACAGGGGCATACCCTTACCTTTATCCAAATGTAGATTGGATGGATGAAACATTTCGAGATCAAAGCGTCTCTAATAAATACACTATTCAATTTCAAGGAGGTGGTAATAAGTTCCGTTATTATACGATGGTCGATTTATTGACTGATAAAGGATTTATCAAGAATCCGAATGAGAATGAAGGGTATTCCACACAGAATAAATATTCCCGTGCCAACTTGCGTACGAACTTGGATATAGATCTGACAAGTACGACCAAATTGAAACTGAATCTTCTTGGTACACTTGCTGAATCAAGCCGTCCGGGTGCTTCGGTTAATTTGTGGGATTTAATATATTCTTTGCCGGCTTCCGCTTTTCCTGTACGTACGGAAGATAATGTGTGGGGGGGAAACAATACAACTTGGCTTGGAACATCCAATCCGGTGGCTCAGTCTCAGGCTGCTGCATATTCTAAAGGACATACTCGTAGCCTTTTTGCTGATTTGACACTATCTCAAGATTTGTCTGACCTGTTGAAAGGATTGGGGGCTAATTTCCGTTTGGCATACGATAACTATTCTTCTATTTGGGAAGATCATAGCCAAAGTTATATCTACAGTGGCTATACTCCTACTTGGAATGAAAGTGGTACACCAACTTATACTGTTACTTCCGGTGGTGAACCTAGTGTTATGGGAAAAGATGGTGAAATCAACGATTGGACACGACAGTTCAACTTTGCGGGTAGTATCGATTATAGTCGTTCGTTTGAGAAACACGATATTTTTACTCAAATCAAATGGGATTATGAGTATCGTGATTCTTATGGCGATTCTAAGGGGCTAAATACAACTATTTATCGTCAGAATGCCTCCTGGTATACTCATTATGGGTTTAATAAACGCTATTTCCTGGATTTAGCTTTAGTAGGTTCAGGCTCCAGTCTTTTGGCTCCGGGGCATAAGTGGGCGTTCTCACCGACTGTTTCTGCCGCTTGGGTGGTTTCAGAAGAAAATTTCATGAAAAACATATCATGGGTTAACTTCTTGAAGTTAAGGGCTTCTTTTGGTATCATTAATGCTGACTATCTTCCCAAAGACGGTGATGATACGGTTCTTGATTATTGGGATCAGATTTACTCAACAACAGGTACGATGTATCATTTTGGCGATAATCATAATTCAGATCTCGGAACAACTGAAATCAGCCGACTTGCAACTCTCAATTCAACTCACGAAAAGGCATTTAAATACAATGTTGGTATTGATGCAACCCTTTTTAAAGGTTTGAATCTGACAGTTGACGGGTATTATCAACGTCGTAAAGACATTTGGGTTTCTTCTGCCGGAAAATACACAGATGTATTGGGTATGGACGCTCCGTTTGAGAATGCCGGTATCGTAGATAGCTGGGGTGTAGAAGTGGGAGCGGATTATACAAAACGTTTGGGTGATTTCGCTTTTAATGTGGGAGGAAATTTTGCTTTTCATCGGAATGAGATAAAGGAGCAATTGGAAGAACCTAGATTGTATGATAATTTGAAACAAACGGGTCACCGTTTGAATCAGATTTATGGTATGCAAGCAGTCGGCCTTTTTAAGAATCAGGCAGAAATAAATGGAAGTCTTCCACAAGAGTTCGGAACATTGAAGCCGGGAGATATCAAATATCAGGATGTGAATGGTGATGGTAAAATAAATTCAGATGATAAAATCGCTATCGGTTATAGTACTGCTGCACCGGAGATATATTATTCATTTCATTTAGGTGCTGAATGGAAGGGAATAGGTATAGATGCCATGTTCCAGGGGACTGCTAATTATTCGGCTATTCTGAATACAAAAGCGATGTTTTATCCTTATCTGGATAGTACGAATCTCTCTACTTATTATTATGAGAACCGTTGGACGTCAGATAATCAGAATGCGAGATTCCCTCGTTTGACTTCAGAAAAGAATAATAATAACCATCAAGTTAGTACAGTGTGGGTAGCTAACCGTTCTTTCTTGAAACTACGTAATTTGGAGGTATATTATAAATTTCCGACAGACCTGATACGGAAAACGAAGTTTATGAACTCTGCGAAATTATATGTTAGAGGAGTTGACCTTCTCTGTTTCGATGGATTAGATATTGTAGATCCGGAGTCTTACGGAGCCACCAATCCGTTGAATAAGAGTGTGATAGTAGGATTGAATATCGGTTTTTAATCACTAAAAACAAAGCGAAAGAATGAAACTGAATAAATTAATATATGGAATCTTAGGTATCTTCGCATTCTCTTCTTGCGCAGATCAGATGGAATACCATGAATACAAAAGCGATGGCGAAGAGTTCGTCAAACTTAATTTTGGTAATGTGGGAGGTTTAGTTACTACTATCTATTTGGATTTGGATACGGACTTCGGCAATTACAGCGGAGCTCTCTTGGCCTCTGCCACTGACGAATCGGAGTATGCATATTCCAGTAATGAGATAGCAGATTTTTATAATGGATCATGGAGTGCTACTAATGCTAAAAGTAGTATGTGGACAACTTGCTACAGAGCAATAGCTAACTGTAATATTTATTTGGATAAGTTTACGGGATTGACGTTCCCCGAACAGAAACTGAATGATGATTATGGGAAACAGATGAATCGTTATAATAATTACCAGTATGAGGTACGTTTCCTACGGGCTTATTTTTATTTCAACTTGGTACGTCAGTACGGTGCGGTACCTTTTAGTGACCATATGTTGGAGGCTGAAGAGAGTAATACGCTGACTCGTAAACCGGCAAAGGAAATATTTGACTATATTATCTCCGAATGTGATGATATCAAGAACCTGATTGTTGAAGATTATTCGGCTTTGCAAGGCAATGATGCATTTCCAAGCGAGGAAAGAGGACGTGCTAACAAACGGGCTGTATTGGCTTTAAAGGCACGTGCCGCACTTTATGCTGCAAGTCCGTTATTTAATCCTACTAATGATAAAACGTTGTGGAAACGGGCGGTTGAGGCTAACAAGGAACTTATTGATGATTATGATCCGAGTGCAGTGAATCTGGTTGATAATTATAGTTCGCTTTGGGGAGTAGACAACTATAAAGATACAAGAGAGATAATCTTTAGTCGTCGTGCCAATAAAGAAACCAGTACAATGGAATCTTATAATTTCCCGGCAGGATTATCAGGAAGCAAAGGTGGCAATTGCCCAACGCAAACATTGGTAGATGCCTATGAAATGAAAGAGACGGGATTGGCATGGAATGAGCAGGGAAGTGGATACCTCGAAAGTGATCCTTACGAAGGACGTGACCCTCGTTTCGCAATGACTATTGCACGGAATGGTGAAACCGGATGGCCGATTTGGAATACGGAAGCTCTTGAAACTTATCAGAATGGTGCGAACGGTGAGCCGAATACTGGTGGTACGCCCACTGGCTATTATTTGAAAAAATACTGTCAGGGAGATATAGACCTGCGCGATAACAGTACCAAGAAAGTGGCTTATCACACTTGGGTTACTTTCCGTTTAGGCGAATTTTATTTGAACTATGCGGAAGCCTTATTCAGATATCTGGATAACGATCCGTATAAGATCGATCCTGAGTTCGGAACTTCAGCAAATGATATGGTTTACAAAACACGTAAACGGGCGGGAATGCCTGCATTTCCCGCAGAAATGTCAGCTGATGCCTGGTGGAAGAAGTATAAGAATGAACGTATGGTTGAATTGGCTTTTGAAGGACATCGTTTCTGGGATGTGCGTCGTTGGAAAGAGGCGGATAAGCATTTCACGAGTATTGATGAAATGAAAATCACCAAGAATGGAAGCGGCTTTGTGTATACTCGTAATACGGTGAACCGCCAATGGGACGATAAGATGTATCTTTTCCCGATTCCCCGTACAGAAATAATGAAGAATCCGAATCTGGAACAGAATCCGGGATGGTAAAGTGGAATAAACCTTTAAATTGATATATTACATGAAATATATGAAGTATTTATGGATGAGTGCATGCGCGTTACTGTTAGCTACAGTAACGGCATGTAGTGACTATGAGATTTTTGCGGAGGATCTGAATCCTGCGAAAGTGACAGATGACGATTCTGGAGACAGTGAGGAAGAAGATAATTGGGACGGAACGTTTGAAGAAGGGGCTGTTTTGCCTTTCACTAGGACGAATCGTGCGGTAACGGCAAGTTTTACGAATGTATTTTTTAGTGCTGAAGTCAAGGCTATAGAGCGTCAGGGAGTTTTGGTTAGTTGGCGTTGGTTGCCTGACGATGCAGATGATATCACATTTGATGTCTATCGTAATGGAATAAAGCTGAATGAGACTCCTATTTCTAAAAGTACTAATTATAAAGATCTGACAGCAGAGATAGGACAAAATTACACTTATGAGGTGAAGAGTTCCGATAAATCTTTGGGAATTTGTAAGATTACCCCTACAGATGGAGCGGCAGGCTTTTATCGTTCCATTAAGGTGAAGACTAGAGCGGATTATGATATCAACGATGGGGCGATAGGTGATTTAGATGGTGACGGTGAATATGAGATTGTAATTAAGCGTCAGGTGATAGGTCAGGCACGGGATGTCGGTGATACAAAGCCTTGGACGGGATTACAAAAAGGTACTTGTCTGTTGGAAGCCTATAAATTGGACGGCAGTAGTAACGGAGTGCCTATGTGGACTATAGATATGGGAAAAAATATCAGTCAAGGACAGCATACCACCCAATTTCTTGTCTATGATTTTGATGGTGATGGAAAAGCGGAAATTGCATTGAGGACTTCAGAAGGCACTACGTTTGGAGATGGAACCATTATTGGAGATGTAGATGGTGATGGAAAGACTGATTATCGTGATGCTTCTTCCGGTCGTGTATTGGATGGACCGGAATTCCTATCATTAGTTGATGGAGAAACTGGTGTGGAGATGACTCGTACAGAGTACATTCCTCGTGGAGAGAAAGATACACGGGAGGCTTATTGGGGTGATGCATGGGGGAATCGTAGCGAACGTTTCCTTATGGGTGTCGGTCATTTTGGTTCGCAAGATGGAAGAGCAAGTATTGTTATGTGCCGTGGTTACTATAAAAATTTTCAACTTTGGGCTGTACATTATAATAGTGCAGATAACAAGTTGAGGACTCGTTGGAAATTTAATACAGCCAATGGATATTCTGCCCAATGGCTTGATTCCGGTAACCATAATTTATCTATTGGAGATGTAGACGATGATGGTAAAGATGAGATTATATATGGCTCTTGTGGGATAGACCATGATGGTAAGGGGATGTATACTACCGGACTGGGACATGGTGATGCTTTGCATCTGGGAAAGTTTGATCCGAATCGTAGCGGTTTGCAAATTGTGGATTGTCATGAACATCAAGAATATCATAATGGAAAAGGTGTGGATTTCCGTGATGCAGCTACTGGTGAGGTCCTTTGGTATATTCCTGGAAGTGGTGATATTGGGCGTTGTATGGTAGCGGATGTCGATCCGGCAACACCGGGATGTGAAGTGTGGTCTTCAGCGAGTGCTACGGATATGTATTCCTGTAAAGGAGAGAAGCTTTCTAAAAATGCTCCAGTTTGTAAGGATGGAAAGATCTCTTATAATATGGGAATCTGGTGGAGTGGTTCTTTAAATCGTCAAGTTTTAGATAATGCTATGGTTCAAAGTTACACAGACGGACGTTTATTTACCGGTGGAACAAATTTTGGTGTCACAACTATAAATGATACTAAAGCAAATCCATGTTTCTATGGTGATATTTGGGGAGACTGGCGGGAAGAAATGATTTATACGACCAATGATTATAGTGAACTTCGTATTTTTACCACAGATTTTGAAACGCAATATCGTATCCGTCCGTTGATGGAAGATCATATTTATCGTATTAGTGCAGCGCATCAGAATATCGGTTATAATCAACCGACGCATACCGGATTTTATTTAGGTTCGGACAGAACAGATTATAAGGCTTTCAAATAGGAAAATATATATAAGGAATAGTTCAAAAAAAAAGAAGTCTCTTGTGTCGTTCCGATAGTATTGTTTGCTACTCGGATGAGCACAAGAGACTCTTTTTTTTATTTCTTCAAATAATCCTTCAACGGACAATTAACCATTTTCAATCCTTCCGCAATACTTTCGGCATTCATGTGTGCTCCTTTTAAAGAAGTATGCGTATGGTCGTGATTGTAATAAGCAGCTGTCTTCTCGATACCTTTTTTTTCCAGTTTGTCGGCACTGATTTTATTCAAATCAATAAAATAGGCTCCGGTAGCTTCTGCTGCTTCACGTGTCCATTTCCCAAAAGAATCGGTGTTGCGTTCTATCTTTCCGTCTTTCCATTTGTTGCGTGGAGTGTGGCTCAATACGATAGGTATTGCTCCTTTTTCCTGAGCATCCATGATGAATTTGCGAAGATACCAGCCAAAAGTATATACTACCTGATATTTGCCGGTCTTTTCCATCAGAAATACTTTACTTTCCTCTCCGGAACCACGTAGTTCTGCGCGGGCTTTTCCTGTATTGATAGCTCCTGCATCGTTGTGTCCGAACTGAATGAGTACAAAATCACCGGGCTGCAAAGCTTCGTATACTTTATCCCAACGTCCCTCATCCAAGAAAGTGCGGGCACTACGTCCTGCCATAGCACAGTTCTCGACGGATATTTTGTCAAGGTTGAACTCATCGGCTATTACGCTGCCCCATCCCCACATACCATTCTTGTCGTTATCTTTATTTTTCACCGTGCTGTCGCCGATGGTGAATAATACCGGTCGTCCTTTTTTCCGGCTGGAACCGGTCTTTGTGTCTTGCGAGACAGGCTTTAGGTAATTGGCAAGTTCCAGTCCCTCATAGGCTCGTATACCGTCAGCGGCAGATTCGGCATTGACCTTTGCTCCGAATGCACTGGTATGAATACGGTCGATATAGAACATATATTTCACTTTGTTTTTACCGAACTTTTCAAATTTGCGGGCTGAAATGTCATTCAGATCAATAAAAGGTACGTTCTGTTCTTCTGCTATTTGCTTTGCCCATAGACCGAATGTTTTATTGACACGTTTGATGATAGTACTGTCTTTATCTTCATAGGCGTAACGTGGAGTAAGGGAGAACAAGATGGGATGTCCGCCTTTGGCTTTGACATCACGGATGAAACGACGCATATATTCTCCGTATGTATATACCGTTTCTTTCACTCCGGTTTCTTTGATTGTCACGTTCAGGCTGTCTGTGCCTATTCCCGGAATAGAGGCACGGGCACGGCCGCTGTCATAAGGACCATTGTCGTTATGACCAAGTTCTATGATAACCCAGTCTCCGGGACGTACCCCTTTGATGACATCCGGCCAAAGACGGTTGTAGAAAGTACGGCTGCTGGTTCCTCCCAATGCGTGATTCTCTACTGTGATCTTGTCCGGATCGAAGTAGTCGCCCGCATAAAATCCCCATCCCCATTGTCCGTTGTTTCCGTTTCCCAATGTACCTGTACGCATGGTGGAGTTACCGACTAGGAATAATACCGGATTATCGCCTTTCCGGCTGGAACCGGCTATCGGTCTGGCTGTACGTGCCTTGTTCAGACTATCCAACGTGTTGTCGATTACTTGATTGACATCTTTCATCGGAGCAGCCACTTTATTTTGTGCTTGCGCCTGCAAACTGCCTGTGACGGCTGTCAGCCAACATAAATAATAAAATAACTTGTTTCTCATGATTTATTTTTTATAGATAATTGGTGCAAAAGTACGATGTGTTCTTCTCCTTTTCAATATAAATTCATTCATATTTATTCAATATTGTGCATAGCACAGGCAGAATGAGGTTATATCACAATTTCTATATAATTACGTACAATATTCTATTTTAATAAAAAGCTATGGCTTGTACCTTTGTGTATTGTTTTTTTAGTACTTTTGCCTGTCTAATTCATTATTAATCCGAAAATCAATTATGATAAACAGACATATCATATTCTTCATCTTATCTGTAGGTCTTGTGCTGAATATTTATGGGGCGACCGAACTTCGTTCTACACAAATGAGAACAAGTGATGGTTTGCCCAACAATTCTATTCGCTATATATATCAGGATACTAAAGGATTCTTGTGGCTGGCAACCTTGAATGGACTGAGCCGTTATGATGGTAATTCGTTTCTGACATTCCGCCCGCAAGCCGGAGATAAAGTATCGTTGTCTGATAACCGTATTTTTGATCTTACAGAAGATAAGGATGGCTTTCTATGGATTTCTACGACACCAGAATTGATTAGTTGTTATGACCTGCAGCGTGCACGTTTTGTTGATTATACCGGTTGCGGAGATTTGAGGCAGAATTATTCGACTATATTCGTTGCGAACAATGGTGATGTGTGGCTATGGCATTCCGGAAATGGTTGTCGGAGAATCGTTCATCAGGATAACGGAGAGATGACATCGACTGTGTTTAAAACAGAACGGGGTAATATGCCGGACAATAGAGTGCGGTTTGTCAGTGAGGATACAGATGGACGGATATGGATTGGGACACAGAGCGGATTAGTATCCGTTTCTAACGGTCAATACAGGATTGAAGACCGGTTGGTTCATTTTGCTTTTTCTCAGCCCTATAAGAATGATATGTATTTTCTGACGGAAGAGGGAGATGTCTATTGCTATCAGGCTACTACGCAAAAGATGAAAAAATGTGCTTCTATTGCTTCTATTGCGGGAAAAACATCACCTACCGGGAATTTTCTGTTGAAGGACCAATGGGTGATCCTTACTACTACCGGAGTGTATACGTATGATTTCAGTACCGGAGAAATAGCTGCAGATTCCCGCCTGAATATCAAAAATGGCAAATTAACGATGGATAATCGTGGTGATTACTGGATTTTTAATCGCACAGGATGTCTTACCTATATCACAGCCGATAGTGGAAAAATAAAGGAATTCCGGTTGATTCCCCAAGATAAGTTGAGCTATATCGATTTTGAGCGTTATCATATTGTGCACGATTCGCGTGGCATTATCTGGATATCTACGTATGGTAATGGTCTCTTTGCCTATGATACGGCTGAGGATAAATTGGAACATTTTCTGGCCAATATAAACGATAAAAGTCATATCGCTTCAGATTTCCTGCTTTATGTGATGGAGGATCGTTCCGGTGGAATTTGGGTAAGTTCAGAGTATTCCGGATTATCCCATATCTCTGTTCTGAACGAAGGTACTTCCCGTATTTATCCGGAATCTCCCGATTTGTTCGACCGTTCGAATACCATTCGTATGCTGACTAAGACATCTGACGGAGATATTTGGTTTGGTACGCGTAGGGGAGGACTGTATACCATTGACTCGGATTTCCATTCGAAGATGACAAATCAGTATTTTCATTCCAACATTTATGCCATTACTGAGGATAAAGAAGGGAAAATGTGGATGGGTACTCGTGGAAACGGATTAAAGATAGCGGATTCATGGTATGTCAATGATCCTTCGAATCCGACTACATTATCCGCTAATGATGTCTTTTCGATCTATCGTGACCGGAAAGACCGGATGTGGGTAGGTACTTTCGGGGGAGGACTTGATTTGGCTGAACCAACTGCGGACGGGGGATATAAATTCAGGCACTTTTTTCAGGAAAGGTTAGGCCTGCGGATGGTTCGTGTGATAGAAGAAGATGAGAACGGTATGGTTTGGGTGGGAACCAGCGAGGGAATATGCATTTTCCATCCGGACTCATTGATTGCCGATGCTGATAATTATCATTTGTTCAGCTACACGAACGGTAAATTCTGTAGTAATGAAATTAGATGTATCTATCGGGACGATGAGGGGCGTATGTGGATTGGTACGTCGGGGTCGGGATTGAATCTTTGTGAACCACAAGAAAACTATGATTTGCTGAAATATGAAAATTACGGAACAGACGAAGGGTTGGTAAACGATGTTATCCAATCCATTCTCGGAGATAAAAACGGTGACTTATGGGTGGCTACCGAGTATGGTATTTCGAAGTTTAATCCGGTTACTCATTCTTCTGATAATTATTATTTCTCTTCTTATACTTTAGGAAATGTATATAGTGAGAACAGTGCTTGTGTGGGAAAAGACGGCAAGTTGCTTTTTGGAACAAACTATGGAATGATTGTCATTGATCCGGAGAAGATACAAAACAGTGATTCTTTTTCTCCGGTTGTTTTCACTAATTTGTATGTGAATGGAATCCAGATGAATCCCGAAATGGAGGATTCGCCTTTGCAACAGTCACTGGCTTATTCGGATGAGATTTCTTTGAAATATTATCAAAGCTCCATTCTGATAGACTTCTCAACACTGGACTATTCGGATAGCGGACGTACGAAATATATGTATTGGCTGGAGAATTATGATAAAGGATGGAGTGCTCCGTCTTCTCTTAATTTCGCATCTTTTAAGTATCTCAATCCGGGAACCTATCTGTTGCATGTAAAATCTTGCAATGGCTCGGGAATATGGAATGAAAATGAGACTACTTTGAAGATTGTTGTGGTTCCTCCGTTCTGGAAGACTAATTGGGCGGTATTCGGTTATATTCTGGTATTGATTATAGCCTTGTATCTTGCCTTCCGTATTATTCATAATTTCAATAGCTTACGCAATCGTATCAATATAGAAAAGCAACTGACGGAATACAAGCTTGTGTTTTTTACAAACATATCTCATGAGTTCCGTACCCCTCTGACATTGATTCACGGGGCTTTGGAAAAGATACAGCGTGTGACTGATATTCCGCGTGAGTTGGTACATCCGTTAAAGACAATGGATAAGAGTACTCAACGTATGCTGCGTCTTATTAATCAGCTGCTTGAGTTCCGGAAAATGCAGAATAATAAACTGGCTCTTTCCCTTGAAGAGACGGATGTAATTGCTTTCCTCTACGAGATATTTCTGAGTTTCGGTGATGTGGCGGAACAAAAAGCGATGGATTTTCGATTCCAGCCTTCCGTCCCTTCTTACAAAATGTTTATTGATAAGGGTAACTTGGATAAGGTGACTTATAATTTGCTTTCGAACGCATTTAAATATACTCCTTCTAAGGGTATTATTATCTTGTCTGTAAATGTGGATGAGGTGAAGAAGATTTTGCAGATTCAGGTTTCAGATACGGGAGTCGGTATTCCGAAAGAGAAGCAGAATGAGTTATTCAAACGTTTTATGCAAAGTAATTTCTCCGGTGACAGTATTGGAGTAGGTTTGCATTTGAGTCATGAACTGGTACAGGTGCATAAGGGGACTATTGAGTATAGAGATAACGAAGGTGGTGGTTCTGTGTTTACGGTGTGCATTCCGACAGATAAGACAGTTTATGAAGAGAAAGACTTTCTGGTTGCCGGTAATGTGCTGTTGCAAGAAGCGGATAGCTGGAATCACCATTCGGAACAATTGTCGGAAGAATTGCTCGAACAGGATAAAATGACGACTCCTTTGAATAAACGGAAAATCTTGATCATTGAGGATGATAATGATATCCGTCAATTCCTGCAGGAAGAGATTGGCGTGTATTTTGAGGTGGAAGTGGCTGCCGATGGAATTTCCGGATTCGAAAAAGCGACTACGTATGATGCGGACTTGATAATCTGTGATGTGCTAATGCCGGGAATGACAGGGTTTGAACTGACAAAGAAGCTGAAAACGGATTTTGCAACCAGTCATATACCGATAATTTTGTTGACGGCATTGAATTCTGCGGAAAAACACTTGGAAGGTATTGAGGCCGGAGCCGATGCATACATTGCGAAACCTTTCAGCGTCAAACTATTGTTGGCACGGGTATTCCGTTTGATAGAACAGCGTGATAAACTGAAAGAAAAATTCTCCAGTGAGAAGGGAGTGCGCACTACGATTTGTGCTACCGACCGGGATAAAGAGTTTGCCAAAAGGTTGGATATTGTGATGGAGCGTAATCTGTCCCGACCGGAGTTTTCTGTAGATGAGTTTGCACAATTTATGAAATTGGGGCGGACAGTATTTTATAGAAAACTACGTGGATTGACAGGCTATTCCCCTAATGAATATCTACGTGTAGTACGTATGAAGAAAGCTGCCGAGCTATTATCGTCGGATGAACGGTTGACGGTTTCGGAAGTGGCTTATCGGGTAGGGATTAATAGTCCGTTCTATTTCAGTAAATGTTTTAAGGAGCATTTTGGTGTAGCGCCTTCTGTGTATCAGCGCGGAGTAGACGGAGATGCTGTATCGGAGGAAGAGCTACCGGAAGAGAAAACCGGTGAACAAGAAGAAAATAGACCGGAAAACTAATAGGAATGAACGATTTTATATGAATTATTAAAGAAGAATGTACAAAAGTGCATTCTTCTGTTATTTTAGTCCATTCCTATTTACGGTGGATGTGATAACTTTGCAATGTACAAGTTTAATCAAAAAAAGTAATATCGAAGATGAAATTGATCATTGCATTTATCACACTTTGCTGCGGCTTGCAGGTTTTGGGACAAGATAAGTTCCCTGATGGTAAACTGATTCCTGACTGGTTCAGGAATAATGAGAGCGTGAATATAAATTCGCTCGGTAAGCAGTATAGGATAACAGATTATGGGGTAGTTAATGACAGTACAAAACTACAAACCGAACAGATACAGAATGTGATTGACCGGGCAGCGAAGAATGGCGGGGGAGTCATTGTGATTCCTAAAGGGACTTTTCTAAGCGGTTCGCTTTTCTTTAAACCGAAGACGCATTTGTATCTTGAAGAAAATGCCGTATTGAAAGGAAGTGATGATGCGAGTGATTTCCGAATTCAGCTTACCCGCATGGAAGGACAAACGGTAAAGTATTATACAGCTTTGATTAATGCAGATGGCATTGACGGTTTTACTATCTCTGGAAAAGGTATGCTCAATGGCAATGGTTTCCGTTATTGGAAAGCGTTTTGGTTGCGTAGGGAGTGGAATCCGAACTGTACGAATATGGATGAGCAGCGTCCCCGTATCATTTATTTGTCTAATTGCAAGAATGTTCAGATAGAAGGAATCAGTATTGCCAATTCTCCGTTTTGGACTACTCATTACTATAAATGCAGTTACGTGAAACTATTGAATCTTCATATAACGTCTCCCCGCAAACCGATGGAGGCCCCGAGTACGGACGCTGTTGATCTGGATGTCTGTAACAATGTGTTGATAAAGAATTGTTATATGTCAGTGTGCGATGATGCGGTGGCATTAAAGGGAGGCAAAGGTCCTTGGGCGGACAAAGATGTCAATAATGGAGGCAACTATGATATTGTTATTGAAGATTGCCGATATGGTTATTGTCACAGTGCTTTGACCTGCGGGAGTGAGTCAATACATAACCGCAATGTAATATTCCGTCGCAGTACGATGGATCAGGCACGTATTCTTCTGCATTTAAAGATGCGTCCTGATACTCCGCAGAAATACGAATATATCTTGGTGGAAGATATAAAAGGAAATGCCGGAGATTTTATCTATGTGGCGCCGTGGACTCAATTCTATAATTTAGGAGACCGGAAAGATATCCCTATCTCATATTCTAATAATATTACTATGCGTAATATAGATTTGGATTGTACTACTTTCTTCAATGTGAAAAAGTCTGACCAATATCGGTTGTCCGATTTTTGTTTTGAGGATCTGAATATCCGGGCGAAGAAAGGTCAGTTTGATAAGGATATTGTTGACCGTTTTGTAGTTAAGAATGTAAAGGTCAATTCGCAAGAGGTACGCTAACGGGGTGGATGGAAATTCAAAAGTAAAACGCAGATTAACGCAATTTATCGCAGAAATAATGTTATAAGTCGTTGATTAATAACTGAAATAATACGATAATTTGCGTTAATCCTGCGTTTTTTTATCACCCTCCTTCTTGTTTATTTAAGATAAACTTTGATTGCTTCTCCGAAAGGATTAAAATCGAATATGAATTTATCGCCAATTTTATGAACTGCCAATTTTTTCTTTCCTTGTTTGGCTGTCATCTTTCTGACACCTTCTTTTTGAATGACCATTGTAAGCGGTTCTGTGAAAATCTCTTTATCCAGATCCAGTTGCGGGGTTATGATGAGTCCTTTCTTTTGTTGGCGAATGTCCAGGCGCGTATGTTTCTGTTCTTCGGTATAAGCTGCCACTTCCCGGAAAGTACCTACCCAGATCTTATCTTCCATAGCTTTTACTTTGTCCCAATGATCCCATAAACGTTGTGGATTCGGGAAGGCATCGTAACCATACGTCAAACCATGTGTCATACCCACTCCCCAATCATTTGTGGCAATTAATGTCGCCACCCATTTTTCCAAGTCTCGTGGAGTGGATTTTCTTCCTATGGAACGTTGTTTGGTCCTTGTTCCTACCCGGTTCTGTACGGCAATTCGTTTGCCTTCTTCTTTTTTGTTATTATTGGGATAAAAGAAAGTACGGGGCACGACGCCGGTATTGGCTAATATGGCACTATCATTCTTTACTATATCTTCCCGGATTTCCTCTAAGGGAAAACGGGAGAAATTCTTATGTGCCCATCCGTGATTTGTGATTTCATGACCTTTGTCGGACATTTCTTTTAACTGTGTCCAGGTCACTCGTGTGGTATCTGTGATGTGTTTGTTGTCTTTGTTGACTTTGGCGCCATTCACACAGAAAGTTCCCCGAAATCCCCGTTTCTCCAGTTGGGGAGCAGCCAATGTATATTGTTCTGCTAATCCGTCATCAAAGGTATAACTGATGGCACAAGCTTTGTCTCCTTTATATCGGGCGACGTAAATGCTGTCCGAACTGAAAGCATAGTTTGAAAAGAGTCCTAAAGTAAAAAGGTAAAAAAGAAATTTCTTCATGATATTTGAGTTTATTATATTAACTATGCAAAAGTAGGGAATATGATTTAGCATTTCTATGGATATATGTGCGGATTTCATGAAAAATAGTACATGAGGAAGTTGTAAGTGTATTATTTTATATGTATTCGGTAGAATTTATATAGGGATAGATGATTTTCCGGTTTATCTTTGTTGGGTGAATGATAACTATATGGATCATCCGTACAATTATTTAAGAATAATACTAAGAAAACAATCTAAGATGAAAAATTTTATTCTATTATCCTTTTTAGTACTGCAATCAGTGTTAGTCTTTGCGCAAGAACAGCCGCGTGTATCGCAATTATTTAATTTTGACTGGAAGTTTCGGGCCGGTGATTTGAAAGAAGCTCAATTGGTAACTTATGATGATGATGATTGGCGTGTGCTGGATTTGCCTCATGATTTCCAAATAGAGCAAACGTGGGATGAGTCCGCCGGAGGGGCACGTGGCTTTAAAGCTATGGGGACAGGTTGGTATCGTAAACATTTTAAGGCAAATCCTGCATGGATGGGCAAACGTATCTTGCTTGACTTTGAAGGCATTATGCTTGTTGGAGATGTTTGGGTAAATGGCAGGAAGGTAGGAAGTACCGATTATGGTTATCTTGGTTTTGAAACGGATATTACTGATTTGCTTAAATATGATGAGGATAATGTAGTGGCTGTTTGGGCTTCAACGGGTAAAAAAGACGGATCGCGTTGGTATACGGGCGGCGGTTTGTTTCGGGATGTTCATTTGGTCATCAAGAATCCCATTGCCATTGCAAGACATGGTGTATTTGTCTCAACTCCTAAAATCACGGAGCAAAGGGCGGAAGTTAGTGTACAAGTAGAGTTGGAAGGAATTCGCAATAAAAGTCTGGATATTGAAATCAATGCCCGAATATTGGCTCCTGACGGAAAAACGGTTGCCGGTACGAGAGGGAAGGCTCCTCAAAAATCGAAATTACAAACAGTTGAGGTTTCTCTTCCGATAGTAACGGTAGACAATCCCGAGTTATGGTCTTGTGAGGCCCCTAATCTTTATACTGCTGAAGTTTCTTTGGTGCAGGATGGCAAAGTTATTGATTGTGTGACGGAGACATTCGGCATTCGTACCTTAGAGTTCTCTCCTGATTTTGGATTTAAACTGAACGGCAAAAAATTGTTCCTAAAAGGTATTTCCAACCATCATGATTTGGGAGCTGTAGGAGTTGCCGCTTTTGACAGAGCTATCGAGCGGCAGTTCCAGCTAATGAAGCGGTTCGGTTATAATCACATTCGTTCGTCTCACAACCCTTATTCCAAGTCGTTCTTGAAACTAGCTGATAAATATGGTATTTTGGTAGTGGATGAGCTGATTGATAAATGGAGCGACAATAGCTATTGGGGTGGTAGAGTTCCTTTCACGCAACTATGGTATCAGATGATTCCCGAATGGATCAAACGTGACCGCAATCATCCGTCTGTTATATTATGGAGTTTGGGAAATGAATTGCAGATGCGGGAAGACTTAGCCGGATTTCCTACCGGTGATTGGGGAGTCACCACCTACCGTATCTTCGATGTGCTTGTCAAGCGTTATGATAAGACTCGTAAAACGACTGTGGCTATGTTTCCGGCACGTGCCGGAGCTATCGGAAAGAATGAACCGGAATTTAACACAAAAGTATATCCTCCCGAGCTGGCAACTGTAACAGAAGTGTCAAGTTTCAATTATCGTTATCTGAACTATGCCCAATATCTGGAAAAGTGTCCGCACATGACCGTATATCAGAGCGAAGCTACAACGAATGAACTTGCTGCTCCTTTCTTTGGCATGGATCATGATAAGATGGTGGGACTCGCCTATTGGGGAGCCATCGAGTATTGGGGGGAATCGAACGGATGGCCGAAGAAAGGCTGGAACTTTTCTTTCTTCAATCATTGTCTGGAACCTTATCCGCAAGCCTATCTGATAAAGAGTGCTTTCTGCGAAGAGCCTTTGGTGCATATCGGAGTGATGGATAATGGTAAGGAAGCCATTGAATGGAATGATATTATGGTGGGAAGTTTATCTTTGGCTTCTCATTGGAACTGGGCGACAGGCAGTATGCAGAACTTATATACATATACCAACGCTGATGAAGTGGAATTGCTGGTTAATGGCAAATCTATGGGGATACGTAAGAATGACCGGGCGGATATCACCCGGCGCAATATCATTTATTGGGAAAACATACCATACGGTAAAGGAGGAAATATTATAGCAGTTGCCCGGAATAACGGAAAAGAGGTGGCACGTCATAGGTTGGAAACGACCGGTAAGGCGACTGCTTTGAAAATGGTGGTAGAGAATCCGGAGGACTGGAAAGCGGATGGGATGGACTTACAATATGTAAAGGTATATGCGGTGGATAATAAAGGAAGGGTAGTACCTGATACTAAAGACGAGGTTACTTTTAAGGTTTCGGGTGCTGCAAGGCTGATTGCTGTAGACAATGGGGATCATTTTACAGATGAGTTATTTACCGGAAATACGAAGAAGTTGCATAAAGGATTCATTATGGCGATCTTACGTTCGGACCGTTCCGGTGGCGAGGTAGTAATAACTGCATCCTCCAAAGGATTGAAGGATGCAGTAAAGAAGTTGGCTACAAAGTAGATTATTCTTTTTGATTATTTTTTATAGATATTGATGTGTGTAATTTATGAATAAAATGAAAATGTTGAAATTGTTTTGTGCTTTAGTTTTAGGATTGGTTTCGCTTGAATTGAAATGTCAAGAAATACCGGATTCTATTAATAATCCTATTTTACCCGGTTTTAATCCTGATCCTTCTATTTGTAGAGTAAATGATGATTATTACTTGGTAACTTCTTCTTTTACGTGGTATCCAGGACTTCCAATTTATCACAGTAAGGATTTGGTCAATTGGGAGATTATTGGGCATGCCATCAATCGTCCTGATATGATTGATATGAATAACTTGAATGATAATGATGGAATATGGGCTCCGACTATACGTTATCATGACGGGCTATTCTATCTGATCACCACCGCTAATAAAAGTGGAGGGAATTTTTATGTGACAGCTTCTGATCCTAAGGGACCGTGGTCTGATCCAGTTTGGTTGAAAAATGCAATAGGGATAGATCCTTCTTTATTCTGGGATGAAGATGGTAAATGTTATTATACAGGCAATTCTTGGGATTTTAAAAAGTCATGGCCCGGACAGTGTGCCGTATGGATACAAGAGTTGGATCTTAGTCAGAAAAAATTGGTAGGTGAGAGGAAGATACTCTCTTATGGGCATGCTAATAATGCAACTTTTGCAGAAGGACCGCATATTTATAAAATAGATGATGAATATTTATTGTTGATGGCAGAGGGTGGTTCGAGTTATCATCATGCTGTTACAGTGCATCATAGCAAATCATTATGGGGACCTTATATTGCGGATAAAACAAATCCGGTATTGACACATAGGCATTTAGGTACAAAATGTTCTCTTCAATCTCTAGGGCATGCTGATCTGGTACAGACTCAAAACGGTGAATGGTATTCGGTCTTTTTAGGGAAAAGAATGTTGGATGGCTACAATCCTCTTGCACGGGAAACCTTTATGTGTAGAGTAGAGTTTGAAAATAATACTCCTATATTTAATCCAGGTAAAGGGATGGTATTATCTACTATGGAAAGACCGGATTTGCCATGGACATCTGTTAATTCGGACCCGAATCGCGACGATTTTAATACAACTAATCTTAAGCCAATGTGGTATTTTGTGAGAGTTCCTCAGAAGAATTTTCATACAATTGAAAACGGAAAACTTGTTTTATCATTACAACCAGAGGTTGTTGATAGCTTGGTAAATTCTGCAATAATAATAAGGAAAGCAAAACACCATAAGTTTAAGGCTATAACACGACTGAATTTTCAAGCAAAGAAAGATAATGAACAAGCTGGATTAATTTTTTATAGAACAGCTAATAGTTATTATAGTTTATTGAAAGATAGATTTGGCATTACTTTGGTTAAGAAACATCTTGGAAAAAAGGAAATAGTAAGCTCTGTCCCTTATGTTAGTAAAGAGGTGTATTTGTCTGTAAGAGTGGATGGTTTGGATGTTAAGTTTAGTTTCGGAGAAACTTTGGACAACATGACTGATATTGGAGGGCTCCAGAGTGCAAAAGTTGTATCGGATAATAAATTTAATAAATTTAATGGGACTGGAGTGGGGATGTATGTAACGAGTAACGGCCAACGATCTAAGAATAATGCATTGTATGATTGGTTTGAATATAGTAATATTGAGTAAGATGAGAGTGACAACGTTTATATCATAATTGTTGTCATGTCATTTCTAGAACTTTAAAATAATAAGAGTGTATCAAAAACGGTGATAAAAAAAACTTTTGATACACTCTCATTTTATGCTGTTTTTCAGAAGATTATGGGTTAGCTTGATTCGCCGGAATCAGTTTCACACCTCCATTGAGGCCTGAAGGAAGGACTTCCCAACTGTCGTATTTATTCTTTTTGTAGTTGAGTCCTACAAAATTGATTTCTTTAAACTTGCGCCAGGGAACGTTTTGTCTGTCCAATTCTGCAATACGGTTAGCGGGAAGATTGGTCACCTCAATCTCAATCAGATTCTTGCCCGGTTGCAGATATTTGCCGACCTTTAACCGGAAAGGTGCGGCCCAGACAGTTCCCGCTTCTTTACCGTTAATGCGTATGCGGGCGCTTTCCCGCAAATCTCCCAGATCGAGAATCCAATCATCGGCGTTCAGCGCAGGCAGAACTGTCTCAAGACTGTATAACCCTGTACCCATATTGATTTTTGCGTTCGGATGGTTGATTTCCGTCCATGAAGTCGGGCTATCGATAGCGAAAGTTCCTTCGATAGCGGGGGTACTTTGTACAAAACGCAACGTCCAGTCATGGTCGAGGCTGAGGCTGACAGGTTGCTCTTGGATATATTTCCATGCTTGAGTCTCAACCGGATGATCGAATGTTTGAAGAATCACACTTTCGCCGGACTGTAATTGCAGATATACTTGTAACTTTCCGTCCTTTATCCGGGTTTGCGCTTTTCCTTTTTCTCCGGTCATCGGATCAAACAGCATGGCTGTTGGTTCATTTACACTGAGAGTAATCCAATTGTCCACTCCTTTGTCTTGCAAAGAAGAGATGAAATAATGGTGTCCGGTGCTGTGTTGGCGGCGGATATATTGCAGACCGAAGTTCGTCTTCATCTCTTCAGGCATTGCCTTACATTTACCTAATGTCGCAGCATAATCCGTACCGGTTATGATATGTCCTTTTCCGAATGAACAGCTAATGCTTTGGTTAAAATCGCTGATGACGGGAAGCTGTTTTTGAACTTTTGTGAAAGCATTTCTGCGACTTTCCAGATTGCCGAATCCGGGAACATCTTTAGGATAATTCTCCATGAATACAATTGTTGCTCCTTGTTTTGCCAATGAAACAAGATGTGCCAATACTTTCTCCGGCATATATTTTACGGCGGGTACGATAATTGCTTTATAGTTACTGCCTCCTTCTGTACGAAGATTTCCTCCCTCGTAGCGGGTATTCTGGAGGTACTTGTCCGAAATATAGTCTACATCGTAACCATTGGAGGTTATCTGGTGGATGGTTTTTATAAACTTCGGAGCACGCTTGGCCATTTGGTGGATGTCGAATAAGAGAAGCCGTCCCGGTTGTTCTTCCCACATATCATATACCGGAAGATAAACAAGGAAGTCATTATCAGGCTTACCCATTTGCAGGAAACTCTGGCAACGGGTGATGTATTGGAAAAAAGCCGGGGCGTCGCGCCAGATGCTATTGGTCGGTGACATATTGATAGTGGCGTAAAATAACCAGCCCGGCCATTCCGCTTCTTTGGGAGAATAGGGAGTGCCGTGAAAAAACATATGGTTCACTCCGGAGACAAACATCAGATCCATATCCGGTTTACATTGAGACAGTGAAGTCCGGAAATGTTCCGTCAACCAGGTAAACGTCTCACTGGATGTATATGGCTTTCCTGTGATATGGGCAGCGGAAGAGGCATATTTCAGCATTGAAATGTCCGAATCGTTCTTGCGGGTAAGTGAATCCTGGCGTAATCCTTTGATATGGAATTGGGAAAGTCCGAAACCTTCACATTCCGGAATATCTACGGAGGCATATACATCAATCAGATTGGCGGGTGAACCATGCCCTTGGTTACGCGTGATACTTCCATGCTTATGTGCCCATGCAGTCCATTGCCGGGTAAAGTTCTCAATCAGTAAGTCGGAGATCGTCTCCCGGTAATCCGTTATGATGCGTGTAGTTATTTCCGGTCGTTTTTCATCCAGAAACTCGGGAAAGTAGTTTTCTAATTTGTATCCTCTTCGGCGAGCGAACTCTTCCAATAGGGTAGGTGTCCAATCGGCTTGGTACACTTCATACGAATCATTGAAGAATGTTTTGGGGTAAGCGACCTTATCTCTTTGAAAAGCCCTGTCGAATTTGTCAAGATAACGTTTAACGCTTCCCTTATCCAAGTGGTTCATTACATAACCTTCCCCTCCGGGAGCGGCACGCTTTACTTTTTGCTGTGTCTTTCCTATATATAATGCAATGATTCGCCATTCTCCTTTGGGAGCTTTCCATGTGAGCCGGTAATCTTTTACTTTTGAGGTAATATCCAGTTTCTGTCCCTGTGCATTGTAGGCCATAACTTTATTCAACTTTGCAACCTTTGCTTGCTTAGGGTCTTTTACCTCTAGATTGAGAATGTTTTCTTCCCCTCCTTCTATCTTGTATTCCTGAAATATGGCTTTGGTGGCAGCGTCCTCCAACGTAACTTCCGGTCCTCCGAAAGGCCAGCCGGTTCCGGTATTCATATCAATCTGCATACCGTTTCTATTTGCTTCTGCCTGGGTATGCTTTAACATAGCCGTCCATTCGGGTGACAGGAATTTCAGTTCTTTGTCGTCCATTCCTTGTACCCCGTAGATTGGAGTCACTTCCAATGTTCCCAATCCGGCTTTAGCATATTCATCGATGTTGTAAGTCAGATTGGGAATATCGACTGTATTTCCCATCCACCACCATCTGCTACCGGGACGTGCTTCTGTTTGGACTGCCGGCCAATCTTGTGCCGCTAAGGTTCCGCTGACAAGCAGGAGACCTATTAATAGTGTATTTTTCTTCATGTTTTTATATATGTATCATTAGCTTTGTGAGGCTGTTTCTTTTCACGTTGCTAAATTACGGCATTCTTTCCTCAAAAAAATGCATATTTGTACTAATACATAGAATTATGTACAAATGTACATTGTTTCGTACGATTAATCCATCTACTTTTGCGGCATGAAGTTTAATTAATCATTTTGAATACACATGAAAAATAATTTAGTGCTCTTATTCTTTCTTGCGTTGACGGTTTCTGTCAGTGCCCAATCTTTGCCCGACCGGAAGGAAACGCTGGAGGTCATGAAAAAAGTGAACGGTTACTTTATGAAAAAGTATGCCGATTACACGATTCCCAGTTTTTACGGCCGTGTACGTCCGAGCAATATCTGGACACGAGGTGTTTATTATGAAGGACTGATGTCGCTCCATTCTATCTATCCGCGCGAGGATTATTATGAATATGCTTATGATTGGGCAGCTTTCCATAAATGGGGAATGCGTAATGGCAACACTACCCGCAATGCCGATGACCATTGCTGCGGACAAACCTATATTGATTTATATAATATCTGTCCCCAACCGGAGATGATTAAAAATATCAAACTATCCATTGATATGATGGTAAATACTCCGCAAGTCAATGACTGGTGGTGGATTGACGCCGTACAGATGGCAATGCCTATTTTTGCCAAATTCGGAAAAATGACCGGAGAGCAGAAATATTATGATAAGATGTGGGATATGTATTACTATACACGCAGCCAGCATGATGAAACAGGTATGTTCAATCAGAAGGATGGCTTGTGGTGGCGCGATCAGGATTTTAATCCTCCTTATAAGGAACCGAACGGTGAAGATTGCTATTGGAGTCGTGGCAACGGATGGGTATATGCCGCTTTGGTACGTGTACTGAACGAAATCCCGTCAGACGAGCTGCATCGTCAGGATTATATAAATGATTTCCTTACCATGAGTAAGGCATTGAAGAAATGCCAGCGTGAAGATGGTTTCTGGAATGTCAGCCTGCATGATCCTACCAACTTCGGTGGAAAAGAAACTTCCGGAACGGCTCTTTTTGTATATGGAATGGCTTGGGGAGTGCGTAATGGCTTGTTGGACCGTAGTGAATACCTGCCCATTCTCTTGAAAGCATGGAATGCTATGGTAAAAGACGCTGTCCATCCGAACGGATTCTTGGGCTATGTTCAAGGGACGGGTAAAGAGCCGAAAGACGGACAACCGGTGACTTATAAGAGTGTACCTGATTTTGAAGATTACGGTGTAGGTTGTTTCCTGCTTGCCGGAACGGAAGTGTATAAACTGAAATAAGCATTCTTTAAGTAATAAAGAAACCAACTGTATTTTATTGAAACGGTTGAAAACAATTCATCGGAAAAGATGCATTGGCTTTCAACCGTTTTTGTATATATGTAGAAGAACCAGGCTTTGGGGGACAGGAAAAGCCGCGAATGGATAATCCTCCCTGCATTAACGTATAATTTTCCATTATCCGATTACCTGATTCCCGCTATCTTTGCGATAATTGAGAGAACGCGATGAAATGTTCAACTTTAAATAATTCAGATATAATGAAAAAGATTGCATTATTGCTAAATGCTTTACTGGTTGCAACGATATGTGTTGCCCAAAAGCAGACCTATAAGTTCGATTTTAGTTCGGATAAGAAAGTAAAGGAGGGGTATTTGAAGGTTACGCCTCAGACTTTGTTTAACAATGAACAAGGCTATGGGTATGATTTACAACCCGCATGGGATGGCAAAAGTAACAAACCTTTCTTCTTTTCGGTGAATGTTCCTGATGGAAATTATAAAGTGACAGTGGTAATAGGCAGTAAGAATGGACCCTCCAGCACTACGGTACGTGGTGAGTCGCGCCGTTTGTTTATAGAGAACCTGTCTACCAAGAAAGGGGAATTGAAAACAGAGACGTTTACAATAAATAAGCGTAATATTAAAATATCCGGGAAAGAGAGAGTACGTATCAAATCCCGTGAGAAGAATAAACTTAATTGGGATGATAAATTGACACTGGAATTTAACGGAGGATCTCCCCGTTTGAACTCTTTAATAATAGAACCTGTGGAGAATGTTCCGACCGTTTATCTTTGTGGCAATTCAACGGTCGTGGACTACGACAATGAACCTTGGGGAGCTTGGGGACAAATGATTCCCCGTTTCTTCACGGATAAAGTGTGTATAGCCAATCATGCCGAATCCGGTTTGTCCGCTAATACCTTTATCAGTGGCAACCGTTTGAAAAAAATCATGTCCCAGATTAAAAAAGGAGATTATCTTCTCGTTGAGTTCGGTCATAATGATCAAAAGCAGAAGCAACCGGGAACAGGGGCTTACTTTTCTTTTGTCTATAATCTGAAAATCTTTATTGATGAGGCCCGTGCTAAGGGAGCCAATCCGGTGCTGGTTACTCCTACTTGCCGCCGTCGTTTTGACAAAGAAGGAAAATCTGTAAATACACATGGGGAATATCCGGACGCCATTCGTTGGGTAGCACAAAAGGAAAATGTTCCTTTGATAGAGCTTAATGGGATGACAACCATGCTTTGTGATGCTTTAGGAGTTGACGGCTCCATGAAATTATATGTTCACTATCCGGCAGGAACTTTTCCCGGACAAACGAGAGAGTTCAAGGATAATTCTCATTTCAGTACGTATGGCGCTTATGAGACTGCGAAGTGTGTGGTGGAAGGAATGAAAAAGGCAAAATTGGATATTGCCAATTATTTGAGAGCAGATTATAAAGGATTCAACCCTACCCAACCGGATAAATTTGAAACCTTCAAATGGAATTTATGTCCATTTACGGAGATAGAAAAACCGGACGGTAATTAAAGAGGATGCAATGGATGATTACCAAGTCATTTGCGTACAATCGTCCATTGTGCACTTCGATAAGTAGGCTTACATTTGCAAAAAAACAATCGGAAAATAATAACTTAAAAATGAAGACATCAATGAAAAACATGTATCTGGCTGCCGCTATGGCAGTATCATTGGCTTTTACAGCTTGTAGTGATGATGAATCGGGAAAAGCGGACCGTGCTTATAATCCAATCGAGATTTTGGGAACTATCAATGATGCGACTGATGTTCAGAATACCCGTGCCGTTGGTTCAAGCTGGGGAGCTGACGACCGTATCGGAGTCACTGTGGACGGACCGACGAGTGGTAATGCAGTCGATACTTATATCAATATTCAGTATCGTAAAGACAATGGCAATGCATTCCGTGTTGTAAACGAAGGTTCTGTGGATAACAATATCCGTTTGAAGGGTGATGGCGCATACACGTTGGCGGCGTATTATCCTTATCAGGGAGAGAACGGTACTTTGCCGGGAGAAGAAGGAGTGATAACAAAGAAAATAAGCGGAGCAGACCAGTCTGCCGATAAACAACCTCAGATTGACTTCCTTTTCGCAGAGGCTACCGAAGTATATGCGGATTCTCCCGTAACATTTAATTTTACACATCGGATGGCTAAAATCATTCTTCGCTTCGCGGCAAAGAATGGTGCTACATTGAATGATATGACTGTACATCTGAAAAGTCTGCAACTGGAAGGTACTTTTGATGTGAATACCGGAGAGGCGGTTGCTAAAGAAGGATCTACTCCTGATTCTGAGTTGACAGTGGATGTAGCCAAACCGTCGGAAGGGGAAATGAATGTTTCCATCATCCTGTTCCCGCAAGAAATGACTGAAAGTGTGTTGTTGGAAGTCAGAATGAATAACGAGACTTATACTGAATACGTTCCTGCACAACATCTGTTGGCCGGTCATGCATATCCTTACAATGTGACATTTGAAAATCCTGCCATGACTATTAAGACTGCTGAAATTACCGATTGGGTTGTGGAAAGTGACAAGGATGTGACAGCGTCAGTGACAGAGTGAATAAAGCATGATAAGGATTCAAAAAAAGAACGGTATGAAAAATAAATTAGCCCTTTCTTGCTTATTGATGGTAACAGGTTGCTTCGGAGCGTGTACCGATATGGTAGAAGATGACTTTCAGAATAATAAGTATCCGGTAGAATTGATGGCGGAAAAGGCGGATATGACCTTTACCCGTGCTATTGGAGAAAAGACCTCTTGGAATGGTGGAGAGGAAATATCTCTTTATGATGGCGTTACGCAGAAATTATATGAGGTTTTGGCTTCCAAGGAAATGACAGCCAAGAATAACGATCCTCTTTATTGGTACACAACTACGGAGGAAGAGACTTTATTTGCTTGGTATCCGGCTTCGGAGACATTGCTGACCGGATGGACTGTACCGGAAGATCAGACAACTGAAGAGGCGTACAATCAGGCGGATTTCCTTTATGCGTATGAAAAGATGAAATTCCGTAGCGATCGGAAACTTACTTTCCGTCATGGAACGGTTAAGTTGATTATTAATGTAAAAGGAGATGACGATACGGTATCAAAGAAAGATTTGGAAGGTGCGGTATTTACTGTAAGAACTGTGACTAAAGCAACTATTTCCGAAGGGAAGATCAGCCCTGCAGAGGGTGTGGAGACTTCCGTGATGCATCCGTTTGTATCGGAAGTTAGAAAAGATTATGTTGCTTCTTATCAGATGTTGACGGTTCCTCAGGATATGTCAGGTAAACTGTTTTTTCAGGTAGAGTTGAAAGATGGGAGAAAGTTTGCCCATACACCGGGCAATGGTGAAGGAATTTTGGAAAGCGGACACCAGTATACATATAATGTAGGAGTAGGAAAACCGGGACTCGTGGTGGAAGTAGAGAAGAATTCAGTGTCATGGGATGGGGGTGATGAATCAGTGGAAGGAACTGATGATGCAGAGTAATATTCAAAACTAAGAATCGGATATGAAACAATATAAATTTATACAAAAGCTGTTGTTGGCAGTGTTGGCATTGGGTTGTGCAAGCTGCTCACAGGATGAAGAAACACAAGTAAATCAGCAAAATCTGGTTGTATTGAATGTGACTGATGCTGGGTTGGTAAGTAGTGAATCGCAGACGCGCACGGCTGACGAAGGATTCGTAACCACCTTCAAGAAAGATGATGAATTAGGACTGTTCGCAGTGAAGGGTGGTGTGATTATGGATGAAATAAATAATATGCGGCTCACTTACAATGGTTCTAGTTGGTCGGGTAAGCCGATATTATATGATGAAAGATTGGAAGGCGTAGTATTTTATGCGTATTATCCTTATCAAGCAGATATGACAGGTAAAACTGATTTGCAGGGAGAGGATTTCTTTACTCCTCTTGTAGATAGTTGGAATTTGACTAATGCACAAAGTGACCAGAAAGAGTACGCAAAGCAGGATTTGATGACTTCGGGTAAGACGGAGCTAATTGGTGAAAATGGAAATTATTCATTGAGTTTTCAATTATCGCATCGTATGAGTCTGGTTGTGGTGAAGTTGCCTTCTACACATTATCTATTTACGGATGCAGAGGGAACGGTACTTCCGGAAGAAACTCCTTATATTGCGAAACCGAATCCGGCGAGTATTTCGTTTGAGATAGGAGAAGAGAAAATATTGCCTTATTATGATGCAGCTAAGGATGAGTATCGCCTGTTGAGAAAACCGTCGTCAGCAGAAACGATTACAGGGTATTATAATGGAAAGAAATGTTCACTAGTGACAGAAGGTAAAATGGAGCAAGGCAAATATAAACGCTTTGTTGTTGATGGTGGTCATCAGGAAAAGAAACATCATTTGCAGGTGGGTGATTTTTATTATGCAGATGGTAACATTGTGGGGGCGGAAGTGGCTTCTCCAGCTAAAAAAAATTGCATTGGGATAGTATGTTGGGTCGGTAATCCCATGCCTTCTGTGGTGCATAAGGATGTGATCTCTAATATTACGGGTACTTCATATTATACAATGGATAATGATGTTATGCTTCGAGAACATCCTAATTGTATTCATGGATTAGTGCTAGGGCTCTATACTGATGAGGGGACATTTTCCTCTACATTATCTACAAGTATGGCAGATTGGTTTGAGACGACTTCGCTTACTTCTTCTTATGTCTCAATAACTGGTTATTATGATAAACATGATAATAATAAAAATAAGACTCTTCGCTTTTTGGGATATAACAATTCTGAGATTATAAAATTGTATTGTGAGGCCTCAAAAACAACTTTTAAATATTTAGATTATGTGGCAGACTGTGAGAATAATTTTCCTGCACCAAAGAATTCTACTGGTTGGTATTTGCCGGCAAGTGGGGAACTTATAGCTTTGCAAGATGCAAATAACCTTTTAGAGAATAAATTGAACTTGCAATTGATGAAGGTTGCTGAAGTGGGTATGGATATTAAAGGTTCTTATTGGTCTAGTACGGAACGTAATAATAACAATATGTATTTTGTTAGTTATCCAAATATGAAAGGAACGGCAGGAACGGGAGGGGTAAAAAACAAATCTTATAGTTATCGTTTCATGCTAGGATTTTGATAACTAAGATGGAATGAATAAAATGCTGTTAAATATAAAATGATAATAGTTATGAAAAAAGTATTTATATCAATAGCTTTAGCTGCTGTAGCATTAGGCACTCAGGCTCAAATCGTTAAGAATGACCTCTTGAAAGGTTATAAAGAAGGTGATGTTTTGGAAAAAACAGTTTATAATGATAAAAGAGCGCCTATCAACGTAGATACTTGGTGTGGTGGTTTTACTTCTAAACCGGTTGAAGGATCGGTAAGTCCTACGATAGGAAAGGCGTTGACTTATGAGGGATATAGTGAAGCGGGGCCATCTATCACTTTGGGTTTTCCGCAAGGTGTGAAAGGCTCTCGTGTCAGCGTATATTCATTGGTTGAATTCGGAAAAGTGTATTCTAAAGGTACATATTATATTGCCTGTCTGGTGAACTTCTCTAAAGTCGGAACAAACTTGGCCGACTTCTTGGCTGCCAGTGCCAGTTATGTAGGTGGTGGAAATCGTGGTCAGGTATATGTGAGACGCGAAGGAAATGATAAAATCAAATTTGCAGTAGGATTGTTGAAAGAACGTGCTGAAGCTCCGATGGCTTATGATTGTAATAAAACTCATTTGTTGGTTTTGAAGGTAGATTATACGAAGAATGAAGTTTCATTATTTGTAGATCCGGAATTGGGACAGAGCGAGCCAAAAGCTGATATAGTAGTTACTGGTGAAGAAGGTGCTTTGAAAGCAGGTCTGAAGTCTGTCGCACTCAGAAACCGTAATGGGTTTAAAGGAAATATCGGTAATTTCCGCTTTGCCAAAGACTGGGCTGGTGCCATAGGAAAATAAAAGAAGATGCATTTCTTATAAGAATGGGGAAAGCTGTATGTAAGGACAGTTTTCCCCATTCTTATTTTCTTCAGTGCAACAAAATTGTCTTTATTTTAAGTTTTATACGGGGAAAAACAAAAATGTCACATCGCTTATAATCAGATACTTAATACTGAAAACACCCCTAAATCAAAGTAAGTTTACAGAAAACATAAGGTCGTTTTCGCTCTTTTGGGAGATAAAATTGCACTTTTTGGATAATAGTCTGTTCCTCAGCCTGTTACTTCTATATTAGCCTGCCTGTTTACGATTAGTCTGTTGCTGTTGGGTAACCGTGATGATGCACAAGTCTGACTTAATGGTTACACTTGTGTATTATTGAGGTTGCTCAAGTGTAATATCTTAATTCTATTAGGAGACTTTATTAGTATTACGGTATGCAATGATTAGTTTGTGCGGGAGAAGTGCTTACCTCGTCTATATGTTTCCGATAAAGCATACGGTCTTTACGTTCCAAAGCTACGGGGAATTGATACAAGTAAACCTTATATAATAATAAAGAAAAATATAATAATAAAGAAAAGTCCTCCGATCCGTAGAACCAGACCGGAGGACTTTTCTTATCAACCTTTTAATAAATAAATGCCAGTATTGTATCGTCTAATTATATCCTTTATTTTGTTCATATAGCCCTTCTTTTACCTTCATTTGCGAGTCGGGTATCGGATAGATATATGAGTCTTTTGTAACCAACTTATATAGTTCGTATGTTTCCGGTTTGCTAATCACACCGTTCTCGTCCGAGCCATTAAACTTAAATATTTCCTGCAATACCTCTACATAACGGTTTTGGCGTACGAGGTCATGCCAGCGAATGCCTTCGGAAGCCAGTTCAAGACGGCGTTGCCAGTCTACGATTTCGGCAAACCTTTCGGGAGTAACATGATCGGGTACGGTTGGAACACCGGCACGTTCGCAAATGTCATTGACCAATGATTTTGCTTTATCGGTAGGTCCTACAATTTCGGCATACATCAACATTACATCTTCAAGACGGATTATCGGATAATTGATCGGGAAATAAGTACGGTCTGCAATCTGTGCATCAATATCTTCGTAACCTAGCATCTTGCGTTTCATCTTATGTTCAAAAAACTTCTGGAAGAAAGGACCGCCCGTATAAGGCACACCGTCGTCATCCACGAAATCATCCGTATAAATCGTGCTCGGACAACGTATATCCAAAGATACCCCTTCCGTATCCATTAATCTGAAACGTCCTGCCAGTCTGGCTTCACACCATATTCTATTACCGGACATTTCTAGTTTTGTGTACGAATCATTCACTTTCGGAACCGAGTTGAACACCATCGGATTACCATAGTTTTTGGAAGCTATGTATTGAATTTCAAAAATATGGTATTTGTTATCATTGTCGCTGATCCACATTTTCTGCCATTCGTCACCCGTTTGTGCCCAATATTTGTTATTGGCGCGGGCATAGTCTATCACCTCACTGAATAGCTGTTCCGCCAATGCTTTCTTGGATTCGTCTTGCACGGGATACCCCGCCATTGTCAGATAAACACGTCCCAGCAAAGATTTGGCAGCGGCTAAGGTGGCGCGTCCGGCAGAAGCATTGTTTCCTTGATAATTCAAGGGAGTGTCTACCAGCTTTCTCACTGCATCTTCCAGATCAGGGACAATTGCGGTCTCGTAAACATCGACTTGTTTTGACTGCTTGATAGTCATTGCTTCATTCACCGATACAGGTTCCAATACGATGGGGATATGTCCGAAGTAACGAACCAGGTCGAAGTAAGCCAATGCCCGGAGGAATTTGGCTTCACCGATAAACTGATTCTTTATCTTTTCGTCGGAGAAAGTAACACCGTCCGTTTTGCTGAGGAACATATTGGCACGCGCTACGATTTCATACAAATCATTCCATGCAGACGAAAGAGTGCTGATGGTGGATATATTGGGATTAAACGTACCTATGTCGATATAGTCGCGCTGTTTGTCGGTGGTTTTATCTACCCAGGCATTGTCCGAACGAACTTCCGACAACATCCATGAATAATTGGCAATCGGCAGCAGACCGTTGTAGATACCGATCAATGCCTGCTCCATTTCGTTGGGAGTGGTGTAGAAATAATCAGTGGTACGTGTATCGTTGGGTTCTACTTCCAACCAGCTTTCACAAGAGGACAGAGTCAATGTCAGCGCCAGTCCTCCGCAAATGATATATTTATATAGTTTCATAGTTTATTGCTTTTTTAGAATGTAACATTAACGCCCAAAGTAATGACTCTTGCCTGCGGGTACGAACCGTAGTCGTAGTCTCCGCTTGAACCGGCGTTGTTGGCTTCCGGCGAGAATCCGCCGTCGTACTTATCCCACATCAGCAGGTTTTCTCCCGACAGATAGACGCGTGCGTTCTGAATAAATTTCTTTTTGAACGGAAGACGATAGCCCAATGTAATATTCTTGATCTTGATGAAGTCGGTGCTGTACAGCCAGCGACTGTCGTAGAATTGTCCGGTGTTGGCATTGTCGATACCGGGAGTCTTGCCGTCACCGGGTTCTGCTTCCGATTTCCACATATTCTTCCAATGTGCAAGCACGTTGATATTGGCGCCCATACCCGGACGGTCCATTGCACGTCCCAATACTCCGTAAATATGTCCGCCTGTCTGTCCTGTGATCAGGATGGAAAGATCGAAGTTCTTGTATTTGAAAGTATTGGTCATACCGAAAGTATAATCCGGATCAGGTTTCCCCATCAATGTACGGTCACTGTCGCTGATCACTCCGTCGCCGTTTGCATCCCGATAGCGTACATCACCAACTTTGGTGTTCTGCATGACAGGATATTTCTGTAAATCGGCTTGCGTCTGATACACACCGACCGCATCATACATATAGAATGATCTTAAAGGCTGGCCTACCATGAACACTTGTGTCGTCTTGTCGTATCCGGTGAATACGGTGCTGTTGTCATCTCCCAGACTGAGAACTTTATTCTTGTTGTAAGATACATTCAGAGAAGTCATCCATTTCAGTTTTCCCGTCAGGTTCTGGGTAGTCAGCTCCAGTTCAAAACCTTTATTGCGGATCGAACCGATATTTCCCCAAGCTTGGGTGAAACCGAGCAAGGCGGGAACGGTAACTTGATACAGCAGGTCTTTGGTTGTTTTTACATAATAGTCGGCAGATAGAAAGATACGGTTGTTGAACATTCCCATATCGAATGCGATATTCCAGCTTTCCGTCTTTTCCCAGCCAAGATCCGGATTGGCAAGCGATGTCGGTGCAAAACCGTTAATGATGTTTCCGGACGAATAATTGGCGCTGCTTAGTTTGGCAAGGGCGGTGTTGGTAGGGATTGAGTTGTTACCGTTGGCTCCCCAACTTCCGCGTATTTTAAGAGAGTTCATAAAGAAGTCTTTCGGCCAGAATTTCTCGTTTGAGATGCGGTAAGCGGCAGAAACGGCAGGGAAGACTCCCCAACGGTTTTCCTTACCGAAACGTGAAGAACCGTCGCGACGGATACTGGCTGTCAGCAGGTAACGGTCATCATATTCGTATTGCACACGTCCGAAGTAGGACATCAGTCGGGAAGGAGTGGACAAAGAAGCTGCGGCTGCTGTCAGCACTACATCTGCCATGTCGAACACTTCCAGAGAATTATCAGGGAACTGCGTAGCGCTTAATTTGCTGGAAGAGCCTCCGGAGCTTTCCATCGAATAACCTGCCATCGCTCCGACAGTATGCCTGCCGAACGTTTTGTTATAATGCAGAATCGTTTGGAGAAGGAATTTATTGCTGCGTGCTTCCGAACGGCTTGCAGTCGTTTTGTACCCTTCGCTGTCTGTTCTGTATTTGGTGACGCTGCTCGGAATGAATGAGCGGCTTTGCGTACTGCTGAAATTGTAGGAACCGGTAACTTCCGCTTTCAGCCCATCCCATATATCCGCTTTCACATAGGCAGCGGAATTAAAACGGACACTTTCACCATGATTGGTCACTTCCTCCATATATGCGATAGGACTTACCTTGCTTGAACTGGTCCAGCGATAATAACCTTTGGAGCCTGAACCGGTATATATACCGTCTTCCGGTTCCGCAACGGGCACCATAGTAAGAACGTTGGTTGCCTGGCGGTCCTTGCCGTCTACCCGTCCGCCGTCACTCCAGTTGGCAGAAGGCGCCAGATTCACTCCGACGGTAATCCGGTTGAATAGTTTAGACTCTACATTGGCACGGAAGTTCAAACGTTTGTAACTGCTTTCGATAGCGATACCTTTCTGGTCGGTGTAGCCCAAAGATACACGGTATTTGGTATTGCCGCGACCGCTTGAAAGTGACAATTGGTAATTTTGTATCGGTGCCAGGCGGAAGAATTCATCTTGCCAGTCAATCAGCTGCAAGTTGCCGTAGCCGGGTTCTGTCCAGCGCGGGTCATTCAGGAAATAATAGCTTTCTTTGCCTCCTATCATTGCCAGACGGGTGGCGTAGTCGTCTTCAATAGTAGCTCCTTTACTTCCGTATTGGGAAATATACCGGTTATTATTGTATGCGGTGCGGAACTCAATCCACTCTTCCGGTGACAGGACATCCACTTTCCTTTCCAATGATTGGATACCGAAAGAAGCTTGAAACTGTACTTTTACTTTATCATCGGCGCTCGCTTGCTTGGTTGTGATCAAAACAACTCCGTTGGCACCGCGCGAACCGTAGATTGCCGATGAAGAAGCGTCTTTCAGCACTTCAATAGATTGTATATCACCCGGGTTGAGGCTGCCTAAATCGTCAACGGGAATACCGTCCACCACATATAATGGGGTAGCATCCGCATTGATTGAAGCGGCTCCACGTACGCGAATCTGAAGTTCCGAACCCGGTTCTCCGGTAGTGCTGCGTACTTCCACACCGGCTAACTGCCCTTGCAGTGAAGAGGCAATGTTGGTTGTCGCCCGGTCTTCCAGCTTCTCGGCATTGACTTTAGCGATAGCACCGGTCACATTTCCTTTCTTTGCACTACCATAACCGATAGCAACAACTTCATCCAACGCAATGGCGGATTCGGTCAGTTTGATTTGGAGAGTTTTACCGGTGATTGTAACAGTCTGGGTGTTGTACCCTATAAAAGATGCTTCCAGAAGTTTGGCATTCGCGGGAGCGGAAATCACAAATTTACCGTCCAAGTCTGTAATCGTTCCTTTGGAAGTACCTTTCACTGTGACGTTTGCACCGATAATCGGCTCATCTTTCTCATCTACTACCACTCCCGTCACGGTTCGGTTCTGTGCGAGCGACAGGGTAGATTGTAATACGAACAGAGTCATCAAAAAGAGAGATTGCATCTTCCTTCCCAGACTACCATTTCCATGCAGAATGTTTTTCATGTTGATATATCTAAGTGATTAAATTAGTAAATAACGGAAGAAACAAACAGAGCCTGACGGTCTGTCCGACTTCCGTTGCAAAGGAAGCGTATCGGAAGAAATTATGCGCAAGTATTCGTACGAAAAAGATGTAATATTATACTAATGGCTGAAAAATACTCCTGATATTTGTACGCAACCCCTTATAAAAGTACAAATATAGCCTTTTCATCGCAGTTTTTTTATCTGCTCGTACATCTGTTTGCCCAGATATTCGGCTGAATTCTGATTGAAATGAAGGCGGTCGCCCATCAATTCCGCATCCGACATATCTATCAGATAGGCATTCTTGTCTTCTTTCGCCAGGCGTTTCATCGCTTCTTCAACCTCACTGCCGTATTGCTTGTTCTTCTTGGCTACCGTACCGAAGATAAACGGAAGCCTGGAGTAGTCTTCTCCTGTCTTTTCACTCAGATGGTTGCGCACATAAGCGACGACTGCTTTCAGGTTCTCGTAGTATTTGTCGCCGTATGCACGGTCGCTTTCTCCTTGATGCCACAGGAATGCGTCAATCCGGTAACCGTTCTTTAATTTCGATAAGGTGTTGTCGATGCAACCGTCTATGTCATTGATAAAAGAAAGCAATAAGGAACGCCCCTTTTGGCTGGTTGCCACGTTGCCGGATAACCATTCGGGATTTGCCGACCAGTGAACCGACTTGTCCGAACTGGCGGACGGTTCGATAGAAGTGCCTCCGATAGCCCATTTGATAACGTAAAAAGGCTCTTGCCATAATTGCTCCAACCAATAGTAGGTGATGGCGTCATATCCCCATGTGTGGGGCTTGGCTCTTCTTTTGCTCTTCGGCCAGAAAGGACGGAACTTCCCGTCTGTGCGGTTCTGGGCTATTTTACAGTATTTGTAGGCTCCTGTGGTGAAGGCCGTGTCTGTGGACATAGCTTTGATGTAATCCGGCAGACGGTCGTTGGGCACGCGTCCGTCGGTGTTTGACTGTCCGGCAGTGATAATGACATGGGCAGGTTGGTTATTATCTGCCAGGCAATTGCAACAGAATGCAAGCATTAAAATGATCACTAAATTTTTCATGATGAAATGATGGTTTATGATTTTAAATACAAACTGAATAATAAAAAGTCCTCCCAAACGATAGAAACGTAAAAGAGGACTTTTTAATCAAACTAACAATCTTATGTGGGTTCTATATACCTGTTGAAAACGAATCTATTTGATTGTCTCGAGGAACTCTGCCTCGACGATTCGCAGCTGATTCTTACTGCTGCTCTTTTCCAGTTCCATTTTGTTGGCGGCTTTCGCTTCTACTTCTATCAACTGCCCGAAAGCGTCCTTGTCACTTGTATTGCCTTTCAGACGGATCGTAATGGTATTGGCACGTACCGGTTTTTCTATGTTCAGGTGGACATATCCCAAGCTCTTCTCTGTGTTGCCGCTCCATATCAACTCTTTGCCTGCGTATACTTCCAGCGGGTAGCTGCGCGAACGCCATCCGTGTAGTTTCAGACAAACGTCATCTATCATTGCTTCTTTTTCCAATGTATAAGTAATCCATGCAGTGCTGAGCTTGCCGTCGTTTTTCCATTCAGACAGTTCTATATCATTGTAGCTCTTGGCAACATCTCCGCTGTTGGCTCCGGCCTTTGCCGATACAACCCGGATTCCTCTTTTGGTATCTTTATAAGAAGGAGTGGAAGGGGTCTCACCTCTGTCCAATCTACCTTTCAAACTAGCTTGAGGCAGATAGGAACTTAATCCATTGTTTACTTTCACCGGAACCGTTTCCAATGTAAGAGTGGCTGCAGGTAACCCTTTGGCTTGTGCAGTCAGTGTTATTTTTCCGGCGGTTGTCGTACTGCGGATAAGTGCACGGTTGATACCGCATTCTACCGGCAGATTGGTATCGAGGATATGGTTATTTTCACCTTGTGCGATACCTCCGCGCCATTCGGCATTTCCCTTTAAAGTGAATTGGACAGTGCGGTTATCCAACGGACAACGTTTGCCGTCCTTATCTACTACCTCTACCTGTATCAGAGCCATGTCGGCACCGTCTGCGTGGAAGCCTTCCGGATTCTGGATGGCGGTAAGTTTCAGTTTGGCTGGTTCACCTACCGTGCTTACGGCGTAACGGCTGATTTCCTTTCCGTCCTTGTTGTAGCTGACAGCTTCCAGCTTGCCCGGTTTGAAAGTGACCTTGTCGAAAGTGAAGAGGAAGTTGTACTGCCGTTTACCTTTTCCTAACGATTTACCATTCAGGAAAAGTTCCACATCCTCGCCGGTGGATACTACATGTACCGGTTTTACTGTATTCTCCGGGTAGTTCCAATGACCGATGATGTAGGTCTGGTCTGCTTCCGTGTCCACCCATCCGTTCCACATGACCTGATGAGCGTAGAATGCGTCTTTCTCAATGCGCATGGCGTCCGTCACCCCGCTTCTGCGGTAGTTCTCCTCACCCCGATGATGAGTGTTGGTGTCGGAGAAAACAATCTTGGTTCCACCGGAGCTGACTCTGTTGCCTGTTCCGGGACGTTCACGCCAATAGTCATACCAACGGTTAATCATAATGATAGCAAGCTGGTCTTGATTGCGGTTGTAATCGGTAGCCGGTTGTCCTTTGTGAAGAGGTCCGTCTCCTTCTTTATGGAAAGGATAACTGTATTCATCCCAATATTTTCTTAAACCTTCGTCGCGGCAATATTCGGTTGCCCACATCGGATGATGTTCGCTTTTGTTGATATACAGCATTTCGCCGCCATATTCCGCTTCACGGATATCCAACATCTCGCGGGAACCGATGGCACGTCCGCCGAACGGATCATACTTGTCTCGAACGGCCTTCATCTCAATCATGTGAGGCCGGCTGATCGCTTTGTTTCCACATTCATAGAACAAGATACTGGGATTGTTGCGGTTATAAATGATAGCGTCACGCATCAGCTCCACCCGTTGTTCCCATTGGCGTCCTTCACGGTCTTTTTCCGAATCACCGGCAGGCATTGCCTGTATCAAACCTACACGGTCGCAAGATTCCACATCCTGTTTCCAAGGAGTGACGTGCATCCAGCGAACCAGGTTGGCATTACTCTTCACCATCAGGCCGTTTGAATAATCACTCAGCCAAGCCGGAACGGAAAGTCCGACAGCAGGCCATTCATTGCTGGTACGTTGGGCGTATCCTTTCATCTGGATCACCCGGTCGTTCAACCAAATTTTTCCTTCTGCAAAACGTGTCTTACGGAATCCGGTACGAGTGCTTACTTCGTCGAATATACGGTTGTTACTGTCTTTCAGAGCTGTCTTTATCGTATATAGATAGCCATATCCCCAACTCCAGAAATGAAGACCGTCGACAGGGGCAGAAGCTTTAACTGTTTTAGTTTCTCCTGCTTTCAAAGTCACTTTGCCGCCTTGAAAAGTCTTCACTTGTTGGCCGTCGGCATCTAATATAGTCACCTGATAGGTGAACTGGCGAGGCTCTTTACTGTCGTTTCTGACTTCCGATTCTGCACAGATCGTAGCTTTTCTGCCTTTGATGTCGATGTCCTTAGCGTACGTATATACTCCCGTTGTTTTCAGATTACTATACAGGGGAAGTGTCTGATATACATTGTCGGTAACGTAGAGGAATACGTTTTTGGGAATACCGCCATAATTGGCGTTGAAGTTACGGTCGTTCCATTGAAATTTGGACTTGGTTCCTTCTTCCCTGTACATCCAGTCGTTGTCCGTCCGTACGGCAATCACGTTTTCGCCTTGTTTGATATAAGGAGTCAGGTCGAAACCTACTGCCATCACCCCGTTTTCATGTCTTCCCAGATTGTGTCCGTTGAGGTAGAAGTCTCCACGCTGGCGTACTCCTTCAAATTCGATAAATACTTTCTGATTACTTTTTAAATCGGGAATGCGGAAACTTTTACGATACCACACCACCGTGTCTGTCAGTTGTTCGATAGAAACTTTGAATGCTTCATCTTCATTGAAGGCATGAGGCAAAGTGACTTGTTTCCACTTACTGTCGTCGAATGTTGCATCTTTGGCTTTAGGAAAATCTCCTGTTTGCAGTTTCCATTCGCTGTTGAAATTGTACTTTTTACGTTCACTTGCCTGTCCCTTGACGGCGGGCAATGCGACCAGCAAAAATACGAAAAGAAATAAGTTGTGTTTCATGATGATCAATTAAAATGTTCTGCTGCAAAGGAAGCGCATTAATGGAAAATACGCCTATACTCCCGTACGGAAAGGATGTAAATTTTATCTTTTGATGAAAAACAGTAATGGAGATTTGTACGCAAATCCGTAAGATAGTACACTGGGGCTTCTTCTCACCACAGATTACACAGATTAACACAGATAATAGATCTTGATTATTAATGCATTAAATTAATCTGTGTTAATCTGTGTAATCTGTGGTGAACTCGAATCATGCTGTCCTTTATTCTTCTGATAAATCGAAGGAGCGATTCCAAATTGGTTCTTGAAACATTTACTGAAATAATAAGGATCATTGATACCCACTTTATAGGAAATCTCGGCAACGGTCAGGTCTTCGGTCAATAATAATTCCGCTGCTTTCTTCATACGGATAACACGTAAGTATTCATTCGGAGAGTATCCTGTCACTCCACGTACTTTCTTATAGAATACGGTACGTCCCAATCCCATAAGGTTGGCATAGTCGTCTACCGAGAATTCGGCTTCTACCATGTGCTCGTTCAGTATTTCGTTCAGCTTTGCCAGGAACTTGCTGTCTTTGTTGTTGGTGCAGATTGCTGAATGGACGATTCCCGGTTCATTGGAGAATTTCTCACGGAGTTTGTCCCGTTGCTCTATCAGTCTGGATACTCTGGCGAGCAGCAAAGATACACTGAATGGTTTGGTGATATAGGCATCCGCTCCGGCCTCTATACCTTCCAGGTATTTTTCATCCATATTAAGGGCAGTCAGCAGGATGATGGGGATATGACTTGTTGCGAACTCACTCTTTAGTTTCTTAGTCACTTCAAATCCGGTCATTCCCGGCATTAACACATCACAGATAATCAAATCGGCGTCATAGGTCTGTGCACGTTCAAAGCCACTGAGCCCGTCCGCTTCGGCCACCACTTCGAAGTATTGACCGATTTCCTCTTTTAAGAATTCACGGACATCGTTGTCGTCTTCTATGATTAATACTTTCCGTTTATTCAATGGAACGGAAGGCTCTGCCGGTTCTTCTGTCTTGTCACTCGTAATAAATTCTTTATGGCGTTGTTCTTCTTCCTCAATCAGTATTTGGTTAGGGATGAGGAAGTCTTTTTCCTCGTAAACGTCGGCATTTGCCGGTAGTTCTACGGTGAAGATAGAGCCGCCTCCTTCATTTTCCTTATAAGAAATCGTTCCTTTATGTATATTGACCAGACCATAGGTGAGGTGAAGCCCTACACCTACGCTGCTGTGTGAGAAGCTGCTTTGCATGAAGCGGTTGAACAATTCGTTTCTTTTTTCTTTCGGGATGCCTACTCCTGTGTCCGTCACTTGGATACAAAGTTGTTGCTTTTGTTCCGAGATTTCTACCTTGAATATGATTTTCCCGTTGGACGGAGTGTATTTGAACGCGTTTGAAAGTAGATTGTAAATCACCTTGTCGAGATTTCCTTTATCGACAGGCATTTTGTAAGAGGTATGTGACGGCTCGAAGCGGAAATCCATGTTTTTGGATTCGCTTACATCCTTGAAACTTAGGAATATCTCATAGCAGAAAGCGATAATGTCCGTTTCTTCTAATGAAAGGGCAAGTTTATTCTTCTGCATCTTCCGGAATTCCAGCAATTGGTTGATAAGCCGCAACATCCGCTTGGTACTCTTATCCATGATTTTTAGGGAATGTTGCATATCTCTGGAGTGGTTTCCCATATTGACGATTCTTTCCAACGCTCCTTGAATCAGGGTTAATGGAGTGCGGAACTCATGAGATATATTGGTGAAGAATTCCAGCTTGTATTCCGTCAACTGGTTTTCTACTGTGATGCGGTTGCGCAATGCGTTGAAATTCCGGATGATACGGAAACTGAAATAGCCGGCTACTGCGATTAACAGGGCATATAACAGGTAAGCCCAAGTCGTTTTCCAGAACGGAGGGGCTATCACAATTTCCATCACATTCTCTTCTCCCCAGATACCTGCGGCGTTGCAAGCTTTCACGTGGAGTTTGTACTTGCCCGGAGGCAAGTTCCGGTAAGTGGCGAAGTTCAGGTTGGAAGGCGAACTCCATTCCGTGTCATAAGGGGGCAGGCAATAGGAATACTTGGATACCCCATTCAGATAGTTGAATGTAGAGAAGGAGATGACAAACGATTGTTGATAATATTTCAAGTTCAGCTCGTTGATGTATGGCATTGCCTCCTGCAAAGGAGAATCCTCCACACCGGGAAGCATATTGGCTCCGTTGATCTGAAGTCCGGTAAAGACTACGGAAGTCGGTTTGTCCAGATTCTCTATCTTATCGGCATTCAATACAACCAAGCCATAGTTGGTACCGAACAGTAGTTTGCCATCGTTGCTTACACAAGCGGTGTTCTCACTATATACATTTCCCAAAGTGTAGGAAGAGAAGAAATAATTCTCAATTTGCTTGGTTGCAGGAGTGAAGCGTGAAATACCATATTCGGTAGCTATCCACATCTTATTATCCTTGTCCTGAACAATGGACTGCACTACGGCATTGGACAACCCGTCTTTGATGTCGTAACAGTTGAAGGTCAGATGTTGATAATCGCCTTCCGGATGGCAAACGGCAAATCCGGCTCCGGCGGTTCCGATCCACATATTGCCTTCATGGTCATTCATCAGGCAACGTATCTCATTGTTGGGGAATGTGCCGTTGACATGATTGTATATGATATAATTCTTGGGCGAAGCGATGAGGGAATCCGGATGGAAGATATAAATACCGTTATTGGTGCCTACCCACATCCGTCCGTTCTTGTCTTCTTCGATGACACGGATACGTTTCTCTCCATAGTTGTCCTGCAAGAAGTGCCGGAATTGATAGCCGTCCTTCGTCTTTACGGCTAAGTTCAGTCCTCCGCCGAACGTTCCCAGCCACATTCGGCCTTTCCGGTCACGGTAGATGGAGAACACCTGGTCGTTGGAGAGCGAATTGGGATCTTTGCTGTTGTTCTTGTACCATTTGTCCGCTTCGATACGAAGACCGGTTCCTCTCATACCCAGCCATAGGTTACCTTCCGGGTCCTCGTTCATACTGTACACATTGTGGGTGAAATCCTCGCGGCGTATTGTCTTGGTCAGACCGGGGTCGTATTCGTACAGGCTGCCCATGCGGTTTGCCATATAGATATTTCCGTTTCGGGTTTGGAAAAGCATACGGATGGTATTGGAGCGGTCGGAACTGTTCTCACCGCTGGGATGGAGACGTTGTGTGCCTTTGTTCAGAATCTCCAGATGAGATAAACCGGAAAATTCGGAGCTTACCCAGATACCGCCGGAACGGTCTTCCATTACATATTGGAGGTAATTAGAGTTAATATGGCTGGATTGGCCGATGTCAAAGGTGAAATGCTGCAAGTCTCCCGTAGCCAGCTCGTATGCATAAAGTCCGTTTCCGTAAGTTGTAATCCAGATGATATCCCGTGAATCGTGTACGATACTATATCGTTCCACATCTATATAGCCGATATGTTCGGAAGAAAGGAACTGAAAAGGTTTGATATTGCCCGTTGTAACGTTGACGTACCATAAATGTCCGGTATAGTTGTGCACCCATACATTCTTTTTATTGTCTTTGGTGACCGCACCGTTTTTGATATTCAGGTCGGAGTAGCGGGAAAGTTTTCCGGTAGGGATATCCAGCAGATAACTGCCGTTGGCGGTAAACAATACCCATTTGTCTGCCAGGAGGAAGTTGCCCGTGACACGACTGTTGTCGTCAAAGCTTGCGGCAAGTGAACCTACTTTTTCCAGTTTGTCGGTAAAGTAGGTGTGACGGTAGATTTCATTCTTGTCGGTGATGATGCAGGTATATTGGTCATAAGCGATGATATGTTCCCAACTTTGGCTCTGCGGGTCCAGATTGTCTGTTTGCCCGTTCCGGTATTTCAATAGCCCTTTACGGGTTCCGATCCAGACTTCTCCTTTGGCGCTTTCCAATACAAACTGCACTCTGTCGGAAGGTAGATTTCCCAACTCTTTCTTATAAGTCTGTGACGAGAACTTCCCATCCTGATAAACGATTCTCCTGCATCCGTTTTGATTATGCCATAGCCAGACGGAATTATCGGAGGTAATGAAGAATTTAGAATAGTTTTCTTTATATTCGTTGCATCCGGTGAAATCCACAAAACGGCCGTGACGCAGGTCATAACAACTGATAAAAGAGGACATCGTTGAAATCCATAGGAAGCCGTTCGGATCTTCTTCTATACTCCGGATGCGTGAGTCGGCCAGTGAAAGCGGATTGTGGATGTCCGGGTAGATGTTGACAAAAGAATTGCCGTCATAATAACTTAATCCGTTGAGCGTACCCAGCCAGATAAACCCCTTACTGTCTTGCGACATATACCGGATGGAGTTATTGGCTAATCCGTCTCCGGTAGTCAGTTTATTGGAACGTACCTCTACGGAGGCGAATGCCGGGTACAAGTAGAATAACAGGAGGGAGAATATAAGTAACGTATTCTTCTTCATAGTGAATTTATGTGTTTTATCTAAGGGCAAAGATAGTTATTTCTTTGGATTCTGTATAAATTTGCCCTTAGTATAACATTTCACTTGAACTGATATCCTCTGAAAGTCCCTTTTTTCTTAGTGAGATCCGGGCCGAAATAGAATCCCGGTTGCGTTGGCTGGTTGTAGCCTACATTCTGGGTTGCGATACTGATTCTGTATATAGGATCTTCCAGGAAGGTATGGAAGCGGTATTCAGTAGGAATAGTCGATACATACAGGCGCAGGGAACAGTTGTCTTCCGAGCGTAACAGCACTTCTTCACGCCAGTCACCCACGATGTCACCTTGCAGACAGGGTACGGCTTTCGTTCCGTTATTGGAGAGAACCCCTTCGAATGTTACGATTCTGTTTACCTTTTGTGCTTTCCAGTCATACTTGCTGATAATGTTCTTATCCAATAACTCGCGCAGCAAGTCGCCATCCCACCACACAGCCATGTTGGTAGGCAATCCTTTTATCCTGCCTGCAATAGCTTCTCCTTTTGCATTGCGCATTCCTGCTTCCCACGACCACATTTCCACTCCGGGCTGGGTAGGGTCGATGTCGGCTGCCATACAGCGGCCTACGTCCTTGTTGCTTTTCACTTGGAGAATGATCTCTCCCGTTGCCGCGTCGCGATAAGTACTGCCGTCACGTTTGTTCTCATGGCAGTCCCACACTTGCAGTCCCTTGCGTGAAGGGTCAAAATGGGTAAGATGGATGGCGTCTCCATGTCCCATCTTGGTAGAGTAGAGTCCTTTGCCATTATGGTCGATGGCGCAAGAACCGTAAATAATTTCATCGCAACCGTCACCGTCCACATCTCCTACACGCAGGTTGTGGTTCCCTTGTCCGGCATAATCTTCGCAACCGGGGTCATTACTATCGAATACCCAGTGTTTTTTCAGTTCTTTCCCGTTCCAGTCGAAGGCAGCCAGGACGGTGCGGGTGTAATACCCCCGACACATCACTACACTTGGATGAATTCCATCCAGATAGGCTACACAAGCCAGAAAACGGTCGCTGCGGTTGGCACGCTCATCTCCCCAATCGGAAGGATCACCGCGCTGAGGGATATAGTCAATCGTGTGCAACGCTTCTCCCGTCAGTCCGGAAAATACGGTTAAATACTCCTTGCCTTTCCATACCCGTCCTTGATTGACAATCGCGTTTCTTTTCTTGCTGAAAGTACCGGGTTCACGATAATCGGCTTGAGCGTTCCCTATGACATTCCTTTTTGCGTCAACACTTCCGTCTGCTGTGCGCGTCACGACTTCCGCTTTCCCGTCACCGTCCAGGTCATATACCATAAATTGTGTATAGTGTGCCCCTGCCCGTATGTTTTTACCTAGATTAATGCGCCATAACTGTTCACCGTTCAGCCGGTAACAATCGATAAGCACTTCTCCGGTATATCCGTCATGCGAATTATCCCGTGAATTGCTTGGGTCCCATTTCAAGATGATTTCATATTCTCCGTCGCCGTCCACATCACCGATGGAAGCGTCGTTAGGACTATACGTATAGCTGTCTCCTGCGGGAGTCACTCCGCCTTCCGGTCTTTTCAATGGTATTTGCAGGTAGCCGAGAGGAGAGTTCTCTGGTAAGGTATACTTGCCATCCGTATGGTGAGTCTCTTTGCCTTTTATCACAGGGCGTACTTCATAAACTGCCGCTGCCGGACTTCCGTTCTTGTCGCGAAACATCGTACTGGCGATAACGGGTTGGTCATTCAGCTTCTTGCCGTTTCGGTAAACATTGAATCCGGTTTTTATCGGGTCGGAAGATAAATATCTCCAAGAGACGACAACTTCCGAAGGGTTCTCACGGATAGCGATTACTCCGCGTCCGAGCTTCTCCCGTTGGAGTTTGGAATAGTTGTAATTTGGTTGTGCCATTACAGTCGGTATAGTAACCAATGTAAGCATACATAACAGTAACCAGCTTGTACTTCTTTTCATGTCACTCTATTGTTTTGAGTATTAGATAATTCTTTTTATTTCATGTGGCAAATTTAGTCCTTTTTTGAATGCCTGTACATGGAAATATGTACAAAGACAATATAGAATTGTCCACCTGTGTATATAGGATTATCCATTCCATATAAATTTCTATCTTTTGTGTACATTCGTCTATTTAGCCTTCTACGGAATGCGGTAATTTTGCAATGTGAATAAAAAGGAGTGAATATGAAGTATCTTTTATCTATTGTACTATTGGCATTGATTGGCTTTACGAGTCCGAAAAGAACCATTACCGTTTCCGCGCATGACTGGGGGAATGTCCCCGTACAGCCCGATTTGTCGTGGGCGGAACAGGTAGGTGCGCAACGGGTTCCTAAATCCGACTGTATCCATGCAACGGACTTCGGACTGAAAAGTGATACTTCAGTTCTTAGTACCCGTTTTGTTCAGTCGGCTATTGACGCTTGCCATGAAAAGGGGGGAGGGACGGTTATCATTCCTTCGGGCGTTTACCGTATAGGCGCCTTATTCATTAAAAGCGGAGTGAACCTTCATCTGAGCAAAGGCACAACGTTGATAGCAAGTGAGGATATCCGTGACTATCCGGAATTTCCTTCGCGTATTGCCGGCATTGAAATGACATGGCCTTCGGCCGTTCTCAATATCATGGATGCGGAGAATGCAGCGTTGACAGGCGAAGGATTCATTGATTGCCGTGGAAAGGTGTTTTGGGATAAATATTGGGAGATGCGCAAGGAATATGAGAAGAAGAAACTCCGTTGGATTGTGGATTACGACTGCAAACGGGTGCGGGGAATCCTTGTCTCAAACAGCAAACATATCACTTTAAAGGATTTCACCCTTGTACGTACCGGTTTTTGGGCTTGCCAGATTTTGTATTCCGATCATTGTTCGGTGGATGGCGTTACCATTAATAATAATGTGGGAGGACACGGACCGAGTACGGACGGAATTGATATAGACTCTTCGACTAATATTTTGGTTGAGAACTGTGAAGTGGATTGCAATGACGATAATATCTGTATCAAAGCGGGCCGCGATGCGGATGGGTTACGCGTGAATCGACCGACGGAGAATGTGGTAATCCGTAACTGCACCGCACGCAAAGGGGCGGGATTGGTGACGTGCGGCAGTGAGACTTCCGGTTCTATCCGTAATGTGCTTGCCTACGATCTGAAAGCTTACGGCACGGGTGCGGCGTTGCGTCTGAAATCATCCATGAATCGTGGAGGAACGGTGGAGAATATTTATATGACCCGTGTGAAGGCTGATAGCGTAAAGTATGTATTGGCTGTGGGGTTGAACTGGAATCCCAAATACAGTTACTCCGCTTTGCCCGAAGAATATAAGGGGAAAAAGATTCCGTCACACTGGGTTACCATGCTGACTCCCGTCGAACCAAAGGAGAAAGGATATCCTTATTTCCGGAATGTGTATTTCTCGAATATACAGGCCGACAGGGCAAAACGTTTTATCACAGCTTCCGGATGGAATGAGGAGCTCCGCATTGAAAACTTCTACCTGTCTAATATTAATGCGAGTGTGGAGTCTGCCGGAAAAATCGCTTATAGCAAGAACTTCCGGTTGAAGGATATCCGTCTGACAGTGGAAGATAAGACTAAAGTGCAGGAGGCGGATAATATAGACAGCCGGATTGAGATAGATTATAAATGATTTTTCCTTTTGCAATAATACCTTATATATATTGATATGAATACCATGAAACGCTTTTACTTTTTTCTTTCTTTTATAGGGATGTGTCTTTGTCTTCCGGCAACAAATTATTTTGTGGCTACGAATGGTAGCGATACCAACAGTGGAACAATAGAGAAACCTTTTGCCACTTTGAGGAAAGCACAATCGAAAGTGGTTGCCGGAGATACTGTTTATATCCGCTGGGGGACATACAAGATAACGGAGTCTGAGGTGATGGAACACCATACGGCGGGGAGTACTACCTGGAGCCGTGTCTTTAAAATGGATAAAAGCGGGACGGGGAAGGATAAGCGGATTTGCTATTCCGGCTATAAGAACGAACGTCCGGTATTTGACCTTTCGGAAGTAAAGCCCGTCAATGAACGGGTTATTGTGTTTTATGTAAGCGGTTCGTATCTGCACTTCAGAAATATGGAAGTAGTGGGCACGCAAGTGACAATCACAGAACATACACAGTCCGAATGTTTCCGCAATGAAGGAGGCAGTAACAATATCTATGAGCATTTGTCTATGCACGATGGTATGGCTATCGGCTTTTATATAGTGACGGGCAAAGATAATCTGGTGCTGAATTGCGATGCATACAATAATTATGATCCTGTATCCGATAGCGGAAGCGGAGGAAATGTGGACGGCTTCGGAGGCCATCTGACTTCGGAGTCCTATACGGGTAATGTGTTTCGGGGATGTCGTGCCTGGTACAATAGCGATGATGGCTTCGATTTAATTAATTGCAAGGCGGCTTTTACCATTGATAATTGCTGGTCTTTTCTGAATGGATATACGAAGGAGGGGGATAAGGCCGGAGATGGAACCGGATTTAAATCAGGAGGTTATGGCATGAGTGATAATCCAAAGGTGCCGAAGGAGATTCCGATGCATACCGTTCAGTATTGTCTGGCTTATAAGAATAAAAACAAAGGGTTCTATGCCAATCACCATCTGGGAGGGATTGCCTGGTATAATAACACGGGCTACCAAAACCCATCCAATTTCTGTATGTTGAACAGGAAAAGTGCATCCGAAAAAGTAGATGTGCCGGGTTATGGTCATATTATAAAGAATAACATATCTTATATGCCGCGCAGCGCGGGCAAACACTTGATAGATGTGGATGAAACACTGTGCGAGATTGTGAACAACTCTTTTGCTCCCGAAAGTTATGAACTGACCTCTGCCGACTTTATAAGTCTTGAAGATACGGAACTGATGAATCCGCGTCAGGCGGACGGAACTTTGCCGGATATTGGCTTTCTGAAAATAACGGCAAGCAGCGTGCTTTATGGCAAAGGTATGGGATATGAGGCCGGAGGGCAAGTTCCTGTTCCCGACGAAGATCGATTCGGTTGGCTGGAGGCTGCCGCTATCGCAGTGGAAGATAATATGGCAAGTGTGGTAGGACCGGATGCAGAGTTGTTTACCAGTTTTTTTGTGAACAACAATCGCGTATCGTTTACGGAAAGAAAAGTTGACCTTTCTTCCTATCAGGGACTTGTAATGTTGGAAGCGAGGGCTGCCAACGGTACTATTGTCCGGTTAAAAGTAAACAAATAATAACCTTGAAGATATTATTGATATGAGAAAACATCACATAATAACAAGAATCTTTTTAGCTACGGGAGTACTGTTCTGTCTCTTTCTCATTGCTTGCGGTAATGATAATGGTATGGATGACATAAATCCTGATATGTCTTCGGAGCAAACGCCTCATTTCTTGTGGGATACGAAAATCCTTTTGGAAGAACCGAACGGTTGGGGTTTGCTGGTACAGCCGGGTTCTGTTGCAATAACCAATCTTACAGAGGGTAAACAATACAGATTGCTATGGCAGGGAGATTGGTCTACGGGAAAGAAGGCTACTCCAGTTTTGAGAATTGTGGAAAAAGGGAAACAGACTGAAATCATAGCTTTAAAACAATTGGAAGTGTCTGTGATAAAGGACGGGCATTATTCTCTCACGTTCGGTAGTGATGATAGAGAGGGGGAGTTGGTACTCGCTAAGTGAGAGTTTGCATTATTTTTGTTATTGCTGAGAAATTTCTGGCAGCGTTCTGTACTTTCTTACTGTAGTTCTTCCTAAAGGAAACTAAACATTCCAGTCCGTTGCGGAGATTGTATCCGTAAAAAATAGGGTGTAAAGGATAAAAAGAAAAGAGTGTTTCATGGTTTTATTTCTTTTTCTGCAAATTTGCGGAATGATATTTTTCCACGTATGTAGTATTGTACATTTTCATGGATGTTATTGTGTATAGGCATATTTTATGGTAAAAAGGTAAGATATGGCAGTTTTTTGCAGTCTTTGTGTACGTGATTACATGCTCGGATATGCAATGTTTCCTACTTTTGCCTAAGTAAAAAAAGAAACTGATTGATATTATTATGAGATACACGTTATTTCTTTTGGGTATTTTATACTGTCTTTGGGCTTGTTCGGATAATGAGGTCCTGTCTCCCAAACCTGAAACGTCCGAAGAAGGGACGCCTGGAGTTCCTGAGAATCCAGATGTAACGGACGGCTCCGGAATGCAAGAGAAAGTGTCTTCCTGCCGTATGTTGTGGGCTTCTATCAACGGTAGGAAAGATGCGTCATATTTTCCTGAGTATAATAATAGGGTATTGGTGAGTTGGCGTTTATTACCAACAGACAAAGCGGACGTTTCCTTTGATATTTATAGAAAAGGCGGGAACGGGCAAGAGGTCAAATTAAATCAGGAACCGATAAACCATTCGACAAATTTTCAAGATATACATGCAGACCGCTCGGTCAATAATACTTATCGACTGACTTACAGCGGTGGGGAGACAACTCTTGATAGCTATACTTTAACTGCCCAGCGGGCATCTCAAGGGTTGCCTTATGTTTCTATTCCATTGCAGAGTACAGTTAATATTGCTGCCGGTCTGGTGTATGCCGCTAATGATGCCAGTGTCGGTGATTTGGACGGTGACGGGAAATTGGAAATTGTATTGAAACGTCTAGTTGTACATCCGACTTCTTCTGATGATGATGAAACGGGAAGCGTGATAGACAATGTGGAGCATTCGATGTTGCTGGAAGCCTACCGTTTGGACGGGACTTTTTTATGGCGGATGGCATTAGGCCCTAATATATTGACAGGGAATGGCGGATCATTTGCCGTATATGATTTTGATGGTGACGGGTGTTGTGAAGTCGCATTGCGTACTTCTGAAGGTACTATTTTTGGTGATGGTCGGGAAATAGGAGATATTGACGGTGACGGAATCACGGATTATCGGAGAATCGGTGCGAATTATATCTCCGGAGGTCCGGAATTTCTTTCGGTAGTGGAAGGTACGACAGGCAGGGAGTTGGCACGAACCAATTATATTGCACGGGGCACTAGCGAAGAATGGGGAGATAGTTATTATAAACGTGCCAGCAGTTACCGTATAGCCGTTGCACGCTGTGACAAGGAGCGCACTTCTATCATCATGGGACGAGGCTGTTATGGGAAGATTGTTGTGGAAGCATGGGACTATACTTCTGAAGGATTAGAGCGGCGTTGGCGTTTTGATACTACTGCTGATAATGGCAGATATAAAGATTATGAGGCACAAGGATATCACAGCCTGAGTGTAGGTGATGTAGATAATGACGGAAAAGACGAAATAGTATATGGCTCTTGTACGATAGACCATGATGGGAAAGGACTTAATTCATGTGGATTGGGACATGGTGATGCTTTGCACTTGGGTAAATTTGATACTTCACGGAAAGGACTCCAGTTGTGGTCTTGTTTTGAGTCAGGAGCAGTAGGTGCCGCATTGAGAGATGCGTATACGGGGAAGGTAATCTGGAAATACAATAACCCGGGTGATGTGGGGCGTTGTATGGTTGCGGATATAGACCCTGATAGTCCGGGATGTGAGATGTGGTGGTACAAAGGAAATGCGCATTCGGCCCATGGATCTGATTTGGGATATGCACCGAACTCTTGTAATATGGCTATATGGTGGAATGGGACGCTCAATCGCCAATTGTTGGATAAAAGCACTATTGATGCTCCTAAAGTGAATGGTGGGCGTGTCTTTACTTTGTACCGCTACAATGTGACAACGATTAACGGGACAAAGGCTAATCCTTGTTTTTATGGAGATATTTTGGGGGATTGGCGTGAAGAGATTATCCAGCCGACATCAGATAATACGGAACTTCGTATATTCAGCACATGGTATCCGACAGAATATCGTTTCCCTTGTTTGATGAGTGACCATGTATATGCAATGAGTGCTTTAAATCAGAATATCGGCTATAATCAGCCGACACATACAGGCTATTATTTAGGTTCAGACTTGTTAAAGGAATGAGCCGTCGCATACCAGAATTAAAAATCTTAAGAACAGAATAAATAGTATATCAATATGAAAAACATGTCGTTTAAGAATCTTATTTTAAGAAAGTTTCCTGTATTTGCTATTGGAACCTTGATGCTTTTTATGCAAGTACTGATAGTGTCAGCGCAGAATAAGCGTATCATAAGAGGTACGGTTGTCGATGAAGCCGGTGAGCCAGCTATGGGAGCTACGATTATAGTTAAAGAAACTTCCAGCATGACTGTGACAGGATTGGATGGTAAGTTTCAACTATCTATTCCCGGAGACGCAAAAGAAATGGAAGTTTCTTATGTGGGATATTTGAAACAAACAGTAAAACTGCCTGGCAAGGAAATATTCAACATTCGGTTGGTAATTGATAATGTTACATTAGATGAGGTTGTAGTCATTGGCTATGGAACAACCAAGAAAGGAAATTTGACGGGGGCTATTGCGAGTGTGAAGGGAGAAGACTTGGAAGACCAGGCTACCGGTAATATCGCAAATTCTTTGCAAGGAATGCTCGCTGGTGTAGAAGTTACTTCAGGTAGTGGCGCACCCGGAGAAGAATTGGCTATTACCATTCGCGGTACGGCTTCGATTAATGCCGATGATACACCTCTTTATGTTGTTGACGGCATTCCGGTGGATGATTTAGGTGGATTGTCACCTAATGACATTGCTTCTATTGAAATTCTGAAGGATGCTTCCTCATCTGCTATTTATGGTTCTCGCGGAGCAAATGGGGTTGTGCTGATTACAACGAAAACCGGTGGTGAGTCAGATAGGGTTTCTGTTTCGGTAGCAGCTTCTTATGGAATACAGCAATTGGACCAAAAGATTGATGTAATGAGTGGGGAAGAGTGGATGCAATTCCGTTCAAAACTGAATGATATGCGTTATGTGAAGGCTTATGCGAATAAAGGTGCGACGGCAAATGACGATTGGGATACTCGTTTGGGCATTATTGGAAGTGTTAAACGTGAGTATATGAATGATCCCCGTTGGTCGCAACCTAGTCATGAGGGCCTGGCGATGGTTGACTGGCAAGATGAGTTCTTTCGTTTGGCTCCTGTGCAGAACTATTCGATTGCGGTTGCCAACAGTACCAAGAAAACGAAATATCGTGTATCTATCGGTTACTTTGACCAACAAGGGATAGCTATACAAACATCTTACAAACGCTTTAGTTTCCGGACGAATGTGGAGACTAAACTATCCAAGTGGCTGACATTAGGGGTGAATGTAACTCCTGTTGTTTCCTGGAGTGAAGGTGGCAATGTGGATGGTCGTGACGGTACTTCTATCACAGCATTAAGTATGTGTCCGGTAGCGGAAGCGGATGCCGGAGCCAATACCGGTGCTGAACCTTATCCGGCCTATAGTTGGGCGGCTTCCAATGTCAGTCCGGTTGCACGTATGAACGAAACGAAAAACAGCGGTGAAACTTTACGTTTGCAAACTTCGGCATTTGCTCGTGCGCAGATTATAAAAGACCTCCGTTTGGAGATTACGGGTTCTTATAATTATAGAAGTAATTTCAACCATTATTTTCGTCCTAGTTCCGTGACAAGTAACTGGGGGGCGACATCTGAAGGGGATGAAACGGAAGCCAGTCGCACCATTCGGCGTTATCACAGTTATTTGTTGCAAGGTGTTTTTAATTATAGTAAAGAGTTCAACGGGCATGGCATTTCTGCCATGTTGGGCTATTCTATGGAACATTCTACTTCTACGGATACTCGATTGCGTGCTTCTGATTTTCCGGATAACTCACAATTGGGATTTAGTATGGGTAGTGAGGAAATCACACTCGCTAGTGCCAGTATCGGTACTCCCGGGCGGATGATGTCTTTTTTTGGTCGTCTCCAGTATGAGTACGACAATCGTTTTGCGGTGACAGCTAGTCTGCGTCGTGATGGCTCTACTCGGTTCGGACGTAATAACCGTTGGGGAACTTTCCCTTCTGTGGGGGCTACTTATCGTATCTCCAATGAAGATTTCTGGCCGAAAGACTTTGTTGTGAATTCTTTGAAAGTCCGTGCCAGTTGGGGTATGAATGGTAATAATAGTATCCGTAGCAACGCTTCGGTCGGTCTGATGGGTAATGCCGCTTATTCTCAGAGCGGAAAGTTTATGAACGGATATGCTCCTACGACCATAGATAATGTGGACTTGGGTTGGGAAAAGACACATAGTTGGAATTTAGGTTTAGACATGGGACTTTTTCGTAACCGGATTACGATAGGGCTTGATGTGTATCGTAAGTTGACCAAGGATATGTTGTATGAAGTTTCCGTACCGGCTTCGATGGGATTGAAAAATAATAAGGCGTGGGATAATGTAGGCAGTATCGAAAACAAAGGTTTTGAAATAGAAGTAGGAACGAAAAACTTGACGGGTATATTAAAGTGGGCTACCTCCTTTAATATAGGCTTTAATAAAAACAAAGTACTTAGTTTGGGAGATAATAATACAACTCTTTTTGGTGGGTGGAGCAATGCGAATACACATGTGTTTATGGTAGGTGAACCTACAAGAAGTTATTATATGTATGATGCTGTAGGTGTCTATCGTACTCAAGAAGATTTGTTGCACTATCCTATCATGTCGGGGCAGAAAGTGGGGGATGTCCGCTATCGTGACGTGAATGGCGACGGTATCATAACTGATGCGGATCGTACATTAGTAGGTAAGGCACGTCCGGATTATACGTTTGGTATGAACAACCGGTTTAATTATAAGAAGTTTGATCTGAGCATCTCGATTTCCGGACAATTGGGTGGATATCTTTATAGTATGCTCGGACGTAACCTCGACCGCCCTACCGGTAACTCAGGAACTGGTAACCTGCTTGCTAAATGGAAAAACATGTGGATCTCTGAAGAAGAGCCCGGTGACGGCAAGACTCCTAGCTTCTTTTCTACGACTACAACCGACCTGTATGATACCCGTTGGCTGTATAAAACGGATTTTATCAAGATTAAAAACGTTACTTTTGGGTATACAATTCCCATAAATCGTAAGATAGCCCGCAAAGCACGTGTCTATTGTTCCATTCAAAATCTTTGGACATGGGATAAATATGATGGTGGCTTTTCACCGGAAGCAAGTACTTACGGCAGTAAGAAAACCGGCTATGATTACGGATCTTATCCGATGGCAAGGGTTTATACGTTAGGAGTTAACTTGAACTTCTGATGTCTTCAAAATAATTTGAACTAATAAAAAACAGAAAAATAGAAGTTATGAAACTAACTGATTACATAATAAGCGTCTTACTCGTGATTGGGATTACCTTTTCTTCCTGTGACAAGTGGCTGACGGTAGAACCTTCCGACTCACGTACAATACAATACTTTTATAAGAACCCCAAGGAAATGGAACAAGCTTTGATGGGAGTCTATAATGGATTATTACCTATCTCTAATTATTATTTGCTTCTGTCGGAAGTACGTTCGGACAATGTTTGGACAGGAATGCCTGAAGAACAAGAACAAAATTACATGGCTTTTAATGCTTTCAGGAAACAAATTTCTCAGATTTACGCATTATATGTATAGAATGAAAACAACATCCAATAAATTGATAACAAATATCCTGTAAATCAAAGTTTTATAATCTTATTTTTATTTTCGGTTGTTTTCAGTACTTTCAGTAGATTGGCTCTTGTTTGGTGCAATTTTGTTTCTCATTTGTTTCTCAAATTCGATACTTATTCGTATATTTGCAGTAGAAAAAATGAGAAAGGAATCCCTATGGCACGAGTTAAGAATCATACAAAAGTCAAAGAGCCAATTCGTCTTCGGATGAAGTCGCTGAGCAATGGCAGCAAGAGCCTGTATCTGGATATATACCGCGACGGAAAGCGGACATATGAATACCTCAAGATGTATATTATCCCGGAAACGGATAGCAACTCCCGCAGGCAGAATCAGACGACAATGGACGCCGCCAATGCCATCAAGTCGAAGCGTATTATCGAACTGACCAGTAATGAGGCCGGGATTGTATTCCGTAAGGACAAGACTTTCCTGCTGGATTGGATGCAGGTTTATATGGAGGCTCAAGAGAGTGCCGGTAAGAAAGATGGCAGTCAAATCAAGATTGCCATGCGCATACTGAAAGACTATGCCGGAGAAATGGTCACACTGGATCAGATTGACGGGGACTTTTGTCGTGGCTACATCACTTATCTGCTGACGGAATATCATCCGAAAGGCAAGGACATATCGAACTACACGCTTCACAATTATTACCGTGCGTTGAACGGTGCGTTGAACTCTGCCGTCAGGAAGAGAAAGATGAAGGCCAACCCTTTCAACGAACTTGAGAAGTCGGAGAAAATCCGCAAGCCGGAGAGTATGCGGTCGTACATGACCATCGAAGAGGTACAGGCGTTGATTGACACTCCTATGCCCCACGAGGAATACGAGATTGTAAAATGCGCATATCTGTTCTCCTGCTTTTGCGGATTACGCATCAGCGATATAATCAAGCTGAAATGGAATGACGTGTTCGTTGACAGGGGACAGTACCGTTTGGCCGTGTCCATGAAAAAGACCAAAGAGCCTATTTACCTGCCCCTCTCTCCTGAAGCGTTGAAGTGGATGCCGGAACGTGGGGGCAAATCATCAGAAGATAATGTGTTCGACCTGCCGTCCGCCAATACAATCAGAATGCAGCTCAAACCTTGGGCGAAAGCAGCCGGAATCTCCAAGCGGTTCTCCTACCACACCAGTCGCCATACGTTTGCCACCATGATGCTGACGCTCGGAGCGGACTTATATACCGTCTCGAAGCTGCTCGGCCATGCCGATGTGAAAATGACACAGGTGTATGCCAAGATTATCAATAAGAAAAAGGACGAGGCTGTGAATCTTGTAAACGGTTTGTTTCACTAATTGAAGGCATTCTGTGGTCCATGTCTAATTTACAAACATATATTTACGGCATTTCTCCGGTTGTAAATGCAACCGAAGTTAATGCTTCCATCACATATTATAAACTCAAAAAGGTAAATCGACATGAAAAGACCTGAAGACGGCCTTCTCTCTTTTTGGAGGGAGCCAACACCTGCAGCACTTCGCTGCGGACAAGGATGTGGCGAATGAACTTTTCGCCCTGCTTACCGAAGCAAAAACAGTTTATCTCCACGATGTTGTGTTGGGTGGTAAACAGTACCACCGCTATGTGGACGATTTCGTAAACGGACACCGGTACATAGACTGTGACCATGCGGCCTGCCGGAACTGCCACGAAATGAACATCCACATTGTCAAGGGGCTGCTGACCGAGTGCGCCAGTTCCGTCCAGCCCTGCTTTGCCGCACCGGATTTCACGTTTAATGAGTGCATGAAGTTGAAACGGATGTATGACACCTCGGAATCGTTGTCTCCGCTTGGTCCGCCCCGTATCAACCGACCTGCGGCTCTCTCTCTTTCTTTTGGTTGTAATTTTACCCCGGAACAGATGAAAAGTATAGTGGCTTGCGCCAATACTTATCATCTGTTCTGTGTTTCTGTACGCATTGAAGACATGGAGGCTCTCTTCGCCTGCAAGAAGGGCTTTTCCATCCGCGTGAACAATATCCGCCGTGTGGTAATCCTGTTCGATGCGCTTCTTGAAAACTCGTTCATCCAATCTCGGTGGCAGAATGTTCTCGGCAAGGGTGCATTCCTGCAGTCCAAGGACGGGACACGCTCCGTTTCGGTGTCAACCCTGTCTTCCGCGCTGTCATCCATCAAGAACAACATGACATCGGTCGCATACAGCATCCGAAAGGTCATTGATCGGCTGAAAGAATGACAGAAAGTGACAAGAAGCGAAGTATGTGAAAGGTAAAAGCATGAGAGTTACAATGACACGTGCATAGTATCATTCCCCAAATCACGGCATCTTCGTTTACAGGACATACCTTTGACCTCCGTTAGCGCGCTGCATAACGGAGGTTTCATCTCCATTGTCAAAAATCAAACTGTGTTATTATGCCGAATAGAATGACATTCATGGAGCGGATGAGCGGACGGCTCGCCGCCATCGAATCGGTACTGAAGAAATTGGAACCGGTCGAAAGTCTCTTGGAGCGTATTACGCTGCTGGAAAATACCATCTTCACGACCAAGAGAGTTTTCACATTTCAGGAAGCCTGCATGTATATCGGGGTTTCTGAAAGTATGCTGTACAAGCTCACATCGAGCAAGGAGATACCGCACTACAAACCGCGCGGTAAAATGGTTTATTTCGCCAAGGAGGAATTGGACGAATGGCTGTTGCAGAATTATGAACCTACCATGAACGAGGCAGTGCGCAGGGTGACGGAAGCCGCCGCCACAGAACCGTTCCTTAACAAGAGACGCTATGGAAAACGAAAGAAGGATTGACCGCACAACCAGCATGGGGATGGATGAACACCGCCTGTCGGACATCCTCCATGCCTCGCAAATCAAGGCGACGGACATTTATGAGACCCCTCCACAAATCATCTGGATAGATAACTCAACGATTGCCACGCTCGGCAATTTCAGTGCATCGACTGGCAAGGCGAAATCGAAAAAGACGTTCAACGTCTCTGCGCTTGTCGCCGCATCATTGGCGGGGAAACAAGTATTGAACTACCGTGCACATCTGCCCGAAGGCAAACAGCGTATTCTGTACGTCGATACGGAACAGAGCCGTTTCCATTGCCGCTCGGTATTGGAGCGTATATTGCGGCTGGCCGGGTTGCCCACGACGACCGATCCGGAGAATCTCGATTTTTTCTGCCTGCGTGAATATTCGCCGTCGGTGCGTATCGAGGTCATCGACTATGCGCTGCGCCAACAGAAAGGCTACGGACTGGTCATCATCGACGGCATTCGCGACCTGATGCTCGACATCAATAATGCCGGTGAATCGGTGGAAGTCATCAACCGGATGATGGAATGGTCTTCGAGATACGACCTGCACATCCACTGTGTGCTTCATTTGAACAAAGGGGACAACAACGTGCGCGGACATATCGGAACGGAGATGAGCAACAAGGCGGAGACCGTGCTGGTCATCAGCAAGAGCAACGAGAATCCCGGCATCAGCGAAGTCCATGCGCTCCATATCCGGGAAAAAGAGTTCAAGCCGTTTGCATTTACCATCAATGAAACAGGACTGCCCGTCATTGCGGAAGTACACTCGTTTGGCGAGCCCCCGAAGCCCAAGGCAAGAACGGGGTTTACGGAACTGAGCATCGAACAGCACCGCGAAGCTCTCTCTGCCGCATTCGGGGAAAAGCCCATCCGGGGATTCGACAACCTGCTGCAGAGCCTGATGGTCTCCTACGAGGCAATCGGATTCAAACGCGGCCGGAGTGTCATGATAAAACTGATGCAATACCTGATAGACAACCTCAAGCTCATCATCAAACGGGACAAGTTGTTCTATTACGACATGACGCCTACCGAGGCCATGCTTTTTGATGAAGAATGAAGTCGTGCGCGGGCTTATATCATTTAGTTTACTTTAGTATTTATATATATAGGGGAAAAACTAAACTAAACCTTTTTTTGAAATCAAGTGAAAGAAAAATAGATGACCATAGCAGAAGCAAAACAAGTACGCATCGTGGATTTTCTGGCACAGCTCGGCCACCATGCACAGCATATAAAATCGGAACAATACTGGTACTTCTCACCGTTACGGAACGAGCGTACCCCGTCGTTCAAGGTGAATGACCGAATCAATGAATGGTACGATTTCGGCGAGGCGACCGGCGGCGACCTGGTGGAACTGGCAAAATACATTTGCCGGACGGACTGCGTGAGCGAGGCACTGGCGTATATCGAGAGGCTTGTGAATGGCGCATCACTACCGAGAACCCGTATGCCGACCGCTCCACCCCGACCGGTGGAGGCTGAAATGAAAGACGTGATCGTGATTCCACTCCGCCATCACGCCCTGTTCTCTTACCTCCAATCCCGGCTTATCGACGCGGACATCGGCCGTATGTATTGCAAGGAGGTGCATTATGAACTGCGAGGCCGTCATTATTTCGCTCTCGCATTCGGCAATACCTCCGGTGGTTACGAGGTGCGCAACGCCTATTACAAGGGATGCCTGAACAACAAGGACATCTCATTGATAAGACATCTGACAGAAGAGACACAGGAAAATGTCTGTGTTTTCGAGGGCTTCATGGATTTCCTTTCCTATATGACACTGAAACTGGCAGGCGACCGAACGGTCTGTCTTGCCATGCCATGCGACTACCTCGTGATGAACTCGGTAAACAACTTGAAAAAGACGCTGGCACGTTTACAGGAATATTCGGTCATCCACTGTTATCTCGACAATGACCTTGCCGGGCAGAGAACCACAGAGACCATTGCCGGGATGTATGATGGACGTGTCAGCGATGAATCCTGCCACTATGCGGAATACAAAGACCTGAACGATTACCTGCGCGGAAAGAAACGCTGATATTCAGTGTTCTCCTTTGCCACCTAAAGCTCTCCACCACGAGAGCTTTTTTTATGCCCCGATTTCTCCATTTCCCTCCATAGAGACTGCAATATAGTACGATTTAATAGTACGATTTTTGGAAATTACATAAATCTCATTAACGAAATAGATGTTTAATGCTCAATTATTTTATGGTTTTATATTTCGTGCGTTTCTTTGCAAAATCATACTAATACAAATTTTAATATTCATACTAAATACATGAACTCATATTTCATTTTTGCCATCGTCCTGACGGTTGCCTACATCATTTACTACGCCGTCATCATAGCGCATGACATCTACGGGAAAAAGGGGACGGACAAACCGAACGAGGAAGTTTTCGACCTCGGCGCACCGGAAGAGGAAGAGAGTGTGGCTGTCACGGAAAGCGAGACCGGCTTCAGTATCGGTAGCGAGAACTACGAGACGGAAAGTACGGCTACCTCTTCCGAAACATCCCCTGAGGAGGACGTCAAGGACAAACAGGGAACGGCGCAGGAGAAACTGGAACGGCTGAAGGCCGAGGCGGAGGAACAGATGGAAGAGACCACGCCTTACCTGTCGGACGCACGCACGTCGGAGGAGATGTACAAGGCTATGATTTCCAAGGGACGGTTAGACAACCGACCGGAAATAAAGTGGAACCCAATTCAAGACCGGTTGTGAGATGTCGAAAGCTAAAAAGATTCTATGTGCGCTGTGCCTCCCGTTCCCCTACACGACTTTTGCCAAAAGCGGCAGCGTGAACTATAGCTGGGGAGCGGACGCGTTGGCCACGATGCACGACTTCGTGGTGACGATGATGCTCTATGTCCAGTATATCTGTTGCGCTATCGCCGGAGTTTACGTCATCGTGTCCGTCTGTCAGATATACATCAAGATGAACACGGGCGAGGACGGCATCACCAAGTCGATAATGACGCTTGTAGGTGCGTGCCTGTTCCTGATCGGGGCATTCTATGTTTTCCCGGTTTTCTTCGGCTACCGCATATAACCTTACTTGTATCAGGTCGCAGACAAATAAAGTATTCACTAAAAAAGTAAACGTATGTTTCAGAAAACCAAACAACTGTGCCGCAAGGCATTCGGATTCGTCAACGGAATCCCTACCAAAGTAATGATGTTCTCCTTCATGCTGCTGTCCGGCATGGTGGCGAAAGCGCAGAACTCCGCAGGCGACTATTCCGCCGGTACGAGCGCATTATCCACTGTCGCGGAGGAGATTGCCAAGTATGTGCCTATTATGGTGAAATTGTGCTACGCCATTGCCGGCGTTGTGGCCATCGTGGGTGCAATCTCGGTATATATCGCCATGAACAACGAGGAGCAGGACGTCAAGAAGAAGATCATGATGGTCGTGGGAGCCTGTATCTTCCTCATTGCGGCGGCCAAGGCGTTGCCTCTGTTCTTCGGTATTGCCGCTTAAACATCAAGGATAAGTATGAAAGGCAAGGACGAACGCTATCCGGACTACCCGCTGTTCAAGGGACTGCAACGGCCTCTTGAGTTTTTGGGCATCCAAGGCCGGTATATATATTGGGCGGCGGTGACGACGTGCGGAGCCATTGTCGGCTTTGTCGCCGCCTACTGCCTGCTCGGTTTCATTGCCGGGCTTGTCGTGCTGGCAGCCGTCGTATCGGCCGGTATCGTGCTCATCCTCCTCAAACAGCGGAAAGGACTGCATAGCAAGAAGGTCGTTCCGGGTGTGTATGTGTATGCCCACTCGCGCAAGATCTGACGAAAGAAAAACCATCACGGCAATGTGCATGGCTTTATTGATTGTTGAACGCGGGCGGGTTTGTCTTGAAGCAAGGCGAACCTGCCCCTATTTAATTACACGTATATCGAAATGACCCTATACATCATTTTATGTTTTGTCGCTTTGTGCGCGGGTATGGCCTTGTCGGTCTATGCGTTCGGTACGGGCGGCAAGCGCAAGCGAATCTTTCAGGACATCTATTTCTCGGCGGAGGAAACGGACGGTGTGGGTGTGCTGTACACCAAGACCGGCGAATATTCCGCCGTACTTAAGATAGAGAATCCGGTACAGAAATATTCGGCGGACATTGACAGTTACTACGACTTCACACACTTGTTCACCGCCCTTGCGCAGACGTTGGGCGAAGGGTACGCCATCCACAAGCAGGACATCTTCGTCAGGAAACAGTTTGCGAGCGAACCGGCTGACGGACAGGAGTTCCTGTCTTCATCCTATTTTCGTTATTTCAAGGGACGCCCCTACACGGACAGCCTTTGCTACCTGACCATCACGCAAGAGGCGAAGAAAAGCCGTCTGTTCTCGTTCGATAGCAAAAAGTGGCGCGACTTCCTTGTGAAAATCCGTAAAGTACACGACCAGTTACGTGACGGCGGCGTACAGGCCAGATTCCTGAACAAAGCCGAAGCGAGCGAGTACGTCGATCGTTACTTCGCCATGAACTTCAAAGACCGCACCGTGTCGATGACGAACTTCAAGGCAGACGATGAAACCGTGTCGATGGGAGACAAACGCTGCAAGGTGTACAGCCTTGTGGACGTGGACTGTGCCGCACTGCCCTCATTGATACGTCCGTACACGAACATCGAGGTCAACAACACGGAAATGCCCGTCGATCTGGTGTCGGTGGTGGACAGCATCCCGAACGCCGAGACGGTGATCTATAACCAGGTCATCTTCCTGCCCAACCAGAAGCGTGAGTTGTCGCTGCTTGACAAAAAGAAAAACCGCCACGCGAGTATTCCGAACCCGAACAACCAGATGGCTGTCGAGGACATCAAGCGCGTACAGGAAGTCATCGCCCGTGAGAGCAAGCAACTGGTATATACACACTTCAACATGGTGGTGGCCGTGTCTGCCGGTGCAGACCTGCAAAAGTGTACGAACCACTTGGAAAACGCTTTCGGGCGCATGGGCATCCATATCAGCAAGCGGGCGTACAACCAACTGGAACTGTTCGTCGGTTCGTTTCCGGGCAACTGCTATACGCTCAATGAGGAATACGACCGTTTTCTGACCCTTTCCGATGCGGCGATGTGCCTGATGTACAAGGAGCGTGTGCTGCATAGCGAGGAAACACCGTTGAAGATTTACTATACCGACCGTCAGGGTGTGCCGGTGGCTATCGACATCACGGGAAAAGAGGGAAAGAACAAATTGACCGACAACTCGAATTTCTTTTGTCTCGGTCCTTCGGGCAGTGGCAAGAGCTTTCATATCAACTCGGTCGTGCGACAGCTTCATGAGCAGGGAACGGATGTGGTCATGGTCGATACGGGAAACTCATACGAGGGATTGTGTGAATATCTGGGCGGCAAGTATATCTCCTATACCGAGGAACGGCCTATCACGATGAATCCGTTTCGCATCAACCGGGAGGAATACAACATCGAGAAGATAGACTTCCTCAAGAACCTTATCCTGATGATTTGGAAAGGGGCGGACAGCCAGATTCCCGAAATCGAGTTCCGCATTGTCGAGCAGATAATCATAGACTACTATGATGCCTATTTCAACGGATTTACAAGATACACCGACGAGCAACGGGAGGTACTGCTGAAAAACCTGTTTGCGGCGGCCAGCCGAAAGAACCCAAACAAACCACCCAGAGAGGTGGATGAGATGGTGCGCAAACAGATAGAGGTGCTTGAGGCACGGCGGGCGGCTCTCAAAGTGTCGGAACTGAACTTCAACTCATTCTTTGACTACTCATTCGACCGTCTGGAGCAGATTTGCACCGAAAATGACATCACGACAATCAGCTACTCGACCTATTCGACCATGCTGCAGCCGTTCTACAAGGGAGGCGCGTATGAGAAGATTCTCAATGAGAATGTGGATTCGGCACTGTTTGACGAGACATTCATCGTCTTTGAAGTGGATGCCATCAAGGAAAACAAGAAACTGTTTCCCATTGTCACACTGATTATCATGGACGTGTTCCTGCAGAAAATGCGCATCAAGAAGAACCGTAAAGTCCTTGTCATTGAAGAGGCTTGGAAGGCCATTGCCAGTCCGCTCATGGCGGAATACATCAAGTTTATGTACAAGACCGCCCGTAAGTTCTGGGCTTCGGTCGGCGTGGTGACGCAGGAGATACAGGACATCATCGGCAGCGAAATCGTGAAGGAGGCCATCATCAACAACTCGGATGTGGTGATGCTGCTGGATCAAAGCAAGTTCAAGGAACGCTTTGACGAAATCCGAAAGATTCTTGGCCTGACCGAGGTGGATTGCAAGAAGATATTTACCATCAACCGCTTGGAGAACAAGGAGGGGCGCAGCTTTTTCCGCGAAGTGTTTATCCGCCGTGGTACGACCAGTGGCGTGTATGGTGTAGAAGAACCGCACGAGTGCTACATGACCTACACGACCGAACGGGCGGAAAAGGAGGCACTGAAGCTTTACAAGAAGGAACTTCGGTGCAGCCATCAGGAAGCTATCGAGGCATATTGCCGGGACTGGGATGCCAGCGGTATCGGGAAGTCCCTGCCTTTCGCACAAAAAGTAAACGAAACGGGGCGTGTGCTCAACCTCCGTCCTGTGCATGAATCCAAATAAGCATTGCAGCCATGAAACGACTACTCCTTATCCTGACCATCGCCTCGGTCACACTCTGCCAGACGGTTCACGCCCAGTATTACAGCGTGAACTACGACACCCGTACCGTTGCGGCGATGGTGGCCGCTTTCGGTACGGAAGCGGTCGCCGAAGGGTACTACCGGGAGCAGGTCGATGACATCCTCAAACACTACACGACGGCGGAGGTCGCCGCCGCAGGAATATTCGCCGCCAAATTTTTGGAGCATAAGGCCTTGAGCGACCTCGGCATCTGGAACAGCCGCACGGAAAACTACTACTACCGGCGCATCTACCGGATGGTGGCGGAGAAAATCATGCCCAAGATATGGGTGGTGGCGAAGCAGATGCTTCATTCGCCGCAAACGGCTATCTATTGGGGCAGTTACCTGATGAAAGTCTGCGATGATACCAAAAGTCTGTGTATGCAGTTCGAGAGCGTGGTGACCAACAGCACGCTGACCTTTTCGGACATCGCCTTTCTCGAAATCAATCCGGAGATTGCCCCCTTGCTAAAGCTCTCCGAAACGGGAAACATCGACTGGCAGCGGATGATGGACAACTTCGCCCGCATACCGGGCAACTTCACGCACGAGAACCTGAAAAGCGACCTCGACAACCTTTATAACACAGGTGTCGGCCTTGCAACGGCTGGCATAGCCAACCTCGGTGACGCCCTGTTGCAAAGCAGCTCGTTCCATGACCTGCTGGGCGGAAAGGTTGAGGAAATCGGCAACTTGTATGAACACTACGGGAGTCTATTCGAGCAGGCGGAACATGACATCGGCGGCTTGCTGATCGACATGGTGGGCGGTCCGGACAACGTGGCCGGTCTGTTCAACTTCAGCGACTACAACCTCACGGCATGGATGACCGACTACCTGGACGAAGCGATGGGGAACTATTACACGCAGCGGTGGTACATTGCCCGGCGTGACCAAGGGAGCGTATCGCTGTGCGACTACTATCCTCCGACAGACGACAACAGCATCCTGAACGGGGGCGCATGGGTGCGGTTCAACACGAGCGACCCGAATTTCTATCCTGATGCCTCGCAACGGGAACAGGTACTTGCCAACTCGGAAGGATATGCCGGCTGGTCAAGGAACCGAGTGCGGCAATTGAACAGCCAGAACGACGGGTTCAGCTACAGCATCAACTATTGGATGAGTGCCTATATCATCAGCAAGAAAAACAAGCAGACCAAAAAGGCATACGCATACGAAATCCATGTGAGCAAAAGCTGGAACAAGGAAGAGGTCGTCTATGAGGAAGTCTTCGATTCCTACTCGATGGACTTGAACACGTTTCGGGCGCAACTGAATGTCCGGCTTGCGGAGTTCAATGAAAACGAGGACGGCTACACCTATTATATATCTTCCGGTGCGCGGAACTATTACCAAGCAACGGACGCCGCCAAATTGAAGGGATGCGAGAGCGTGACCATCAGCGTGACCTGTTCCGACGGGGTTACGCTCGGCCAAGGTTCGACACAGTACAAGTGCCGCAAGTGCGGCAGCTCGTTGAATGCCCACACCAAGGAGTGCGCCATGCAGACCTCGGTGACGGAAAACAACCTCGACCTTTCGGAACTGGACGCGCTATTGAACGAGGCGAACAGCCAAGCGGCCAGCCTTGAAGCGCAAATCGGGGCATTGGAAAACGAGAACGCTGTCCTGCTGAAGAAAATCAGCACGGCAAGCATTGAAGATGCGGCGGCTTACCGGCAGCAGTACAACGCGAACAAGACACGGATAGACCGTCTGAAAGTCGAACTCGCGGAGTGGAAGAAGAAACAGTCCGACTATGCCCAAGCAAAGTCGGATGCCGCAGACGACAACAGCGTGGCGACGGATGACTATTATCGCATCCCTGCCATCATGCAGGACTGCAAGGCGGCATACGGTCTTACTTGGCAGGACGGCGGAGCATGGAACGGCTACTCGTATGTACGCAAGGCGACCATGCCGAATATCAACGGTATCATAACATTCAGGGCTACGGTCTCCATTGCCCGCAAGCCGAAATATTTTCTCGGCATAAAAATACACCGTGCCATCATCCAAATCAAGTGGGAACTCACCTCGGAATATACGGACACGCACGTTGCTGACGTGCTGACCCTTGATCCGGGACTTTCGGATGCGGAAAAGGCCAAACTGGTAAACGACCGGATAGCCGAAATCGCCCGTGAGCATCCGTCCTGTAAAATCACGACGGAATACGCCCGCAGCGCACCGACGGAAGAAACGCCATCAGGCGACGTGTACCATCTGCTGTGGTCAAGCGACCGCCTTGAGATAGCGCGAGAGGTGGATAGCAGAATTACAAGGATATACGCCGACTTGGTATCGCTGGAAAAGATGATGCACTACAAGCGGAGCATCCTTGACGTGATGAAGGATGTACTGCCCGGACTGGATACGGACGAAGGCCGCAGGCTGACACTCGTGGAGGAATGCCATGACCGCTGGGTGGAGAATGCACGGACGCTTCGGAGCGGCAACAGCAGGAATAGCAGAAAGGAGGTGCGGCCATGAAACGTACCATACAGATTGCCGTCGTGCTGTTCGCCCTGCTACCCGGTATCGCCAAGGCGCAGTGGACTTTCGATATAGTCTCCGTCGAAGCCTACATCAACGACCACAAGAAGCAGCGCAGCCTGCTGTTGGCCCGCAATACCTTGGAATACAGCAACAAACTGTTGCACGAGTACAGCTGTAAGGAAGTCGGGGACTATAAAGAGTTGAATATCGACCTTGACCGGTACACCCGTGCGTTTGATGTCATCGACATCATGTATCAGTCGTTGCGCACGGTGCTGAACGTCAAAAATACCTATACATCGGTCAGCGACCGTATCGGCGACTATAAATCGTTGTTGGAGGATTTCAATGCGAAGATCTTGAAACGTGGACGCATCGAATCCGCAGATACCCTGATTATCTCCATCAATGCGAGGGGGCTGAGGGCGATTGCCCGTGAGGGGGAACAGCTCTACAAGTCCGTGAGTGACCTTGTACTGTATGCCACCGGAGCGGCAGCCTGCTCGACCTCCGACCTGCTGATGGTGTTGGAGGCCATCAACCGCTCATTGGACAACATCGAGCGGCATCTGAATCGAGCCTATTTCGAGACATGGCGGTATATACAGGTGCGTATCGGCTATTGGAAGGCAAAGGTATATCGCTCCCGTACCATGCGGGAGATTCTCGATGACGCCTTCGGGCGTTGGCGCGGAGCCGGAAGACTGGATTATTAACGACAAAAAGAGAAGAATATGAACAGAAAACTTTTACTCATGGCGGTGGCGGTCACCGTAACGACAGCCGTACACGCACAGTATGTAACGTACAACCATGATTCGCCGAAGCAGAATCAGGTAACGGTCATGGAAACCGGTACGGGCGCACTCTCGCCCGACCTCTATTATTCCGTGCTGCACAACAAATACAAGAAGTCGGCGGCGGCCAAAAACAAGCTCTCGTTCCGCACACTTGCCGGTATCAATCTCTACAACCAGGTGGACGAAGCGGAAGCCATTGATTCGGCTTTGGTCAAGCGGGCGAAGGTCGAGGCGTTGAACGTTGCCGACCGGCAGGTGGACATCGCGTGGCTTGCCGAGGGCGATAAGGTCAGCAGACAGATGGAACGGTTCCGGCGCAACATCGACCGTATTCTCCTGTCCGGCGGTACTCCGGCCGACAAGGAACGGTGGACGGAATACTACCACGTCTATCAGTGCGCCATCAACGCCACGAAAGACGCCTATATGCCAAACGCCCAGCGAAAGAAGGAGTATCTGCGCATCTACGAGGATGTGGCACGGCAGAACGAGATTTTAGTGGGCTACCTTGCCAAGCGTCAGAACGCAACGGCGACGAATGCACTGCTGAACGCAACGGACAACCGTACCCTGCATAAGGGCGGCATTGTCCGCAATGCCATGAGCCGGTGGCAGGAATCACGCCTTGCGCTGCGTGGTTCGCAATCGGGCGGCAACGGAAACGGCGAAAATGACAATGAGAGTGTAAACAGAGGGAAATAAAAAGACAGGGCTATGGCAAACGGAGATATACTTTCGGATTTCGGCATCAACCTGTTGGAGGAGGAAATAGATGATGTCATCTTTCAGACCAACGAGTTTCTGACGGATGCGACTTTTACCGGTGCGCAGGGACCTTTTTGGTGGATATTGCAGATGTGCATGGCACTCGCGGCACTGTTCTCCATCGTCATGGCAGCAGGTATCGCCTACAAGATGATGGTAAAGCACGAGCCGTTGGACGTGATGAAGCTGTTTAGGCCGCTTGCCGTGTCGATCATCATCTGCTGGTGGTATCCGCCTGCGGACACGGGTATGGCGGGGAGCCGGAACAACTGGTGTTTTCTGGACTTTCTGTCCTACATTCCGAATTGCATCGGGTCGTACACCCATGACTTGTACGAAGCTGAAGCTTCACAGATATCGGACAGGTTCGAGGAAGTTCAACAGCTCATCCATGTGCGTGACACGATGTACACGAACCTGCAGGCGCAGGCGGATGTCGCCCACACGGGCACATCCGATCCCAATCTGATAGAGGCGACAATGGAGCAGACCGGCGTGGACGAAGTGACGAGCATGGAAAAGGATGCGGCGAAGTTGTGGTTCACGTCTTTGACGGCAGGAGTCATCGTGGGGATAGACAAAATCATCATGTTGATTGCCCTCGTGGTGTTCCGAATCGGTTGGTGGGCAACGATTTACTGCCAACAAATCCTGTTGGGAATGCTGACGATTTTCGGACCGATACAGTGGGCGTTCAGCATCCTGCCGAAATGGGAAGGTGCTTGGGCGAAGTGGCTGACACGCTATCTGACGGTGCATTTCTACGGGGCGATGCTCTACTTCGTGGGCTTCTATGTGCTGCTGCTCTTTGACATTGTATTGTGCATCCAAATCGAGAACCTGACGGCGATAACCGCCAGCGAGCAGACGATGGCTGCCTACCTGCAAAACTCGTTCTTCTCGGCAGGCTACCTGATGGCGGCTTCGATTGTAGCCCTCAAGTGCCTGAACCTTGTTCCGGACTTGGCGGCATGGATGATACCGGAGGGCGACACGGCATTCTCTACCCGAAACTTCGGCGAGGGCGTGGCACAGCAGGCGAAGATGACGGCAA
>ERZ857775.312-NODE-312-length-74845-cov-10.460155_pt1 | contig 74845 bp, 44 predicted proteins | sample MGYA00519698_ERZ857775 | MGnify/ENA primary metagenome ERZ857775 (study PRJEB31778, sample SAMEA3449363) | human gut metagenome | biome: human gut; feature: human-associated habitat; material: faeces | place: United Kingdom | collected 2010/2012 ...
CTTAAAGGATAACTTAACTTATGTTCCGTATTCTCTAATGGAGCCAATGATGGAAGTCGATACGAACAACAGAGTAAATAATGTAGGTTACACCATCTTTGACAAAAACGGTGATGTCATTGATTTTAACGGTTTTCACTGCACGATTAAAGGAGAAGATTATTCGTTTAAAATGCCTTATAATTGGATAGGAAAATACTCCGTTATTTCAAAAAATAATACAGTAAGCATTGTACAAAAAGCAACCTATGATAAATACGGCAGCGGTGTGCTGTTCACCATTGAAAAAACAAGTGCGGACAATGCAGATGAAATATTAAATATGTTAGGCGGAAGCCGTTTGCTTTATAAAGATGATATGTATGCGTATATTTTTGAAGTCCCGACTGATGTTCAATATCCGATATGGGCAGACAGAGATGAAAACGATACTGACATTGCTGCCGAATACGAAGAAATGTTTAAAGATGTTACCAAGATTACTAACAGCTTTACAGGTTTCGGCACAAAAAATTCATAAGCACGAAGGCAATTTTTGAGAAACGGATATTTCCATCCGTATGACAGCATAACAAGAGCAGAGCTTGTTACAATGCTTGACAGAGTGATTTCAACAACGGATTAAGGGATATTATTTGCTATGACAACAAACGAGATTAAACAGGTTTGGTCAATATGGATTAACCAAAGTGAAAAAATTATAACCGTAAAAAAATCGCCCGGCGGAAAAGAAATATTCTTTGAAAGCCGTGAGGTTGGTATGAAAAAGGTATGCGAGCTTGTTTCAAAGGGCTATAGGATAGGATAAAACGATAGTTTTTGCTTCTACTTCATCCTTCTTTCAATGATGAAAAATTATCCGAGCGAGAAATATCAATGCCGCAGAGCAAGGCGGCAACCTTGCGGGCGATGACTTTATATCGGGACAATGATACTTCTGCCCAGCCACAGTCCGAGCGGATAACAATTCAGGGCTCCCACAAAAGCTATGCTTTTGTGGGAAAAGAGAGCAATCGCCGATAAGCGATGCTTTTGCCGGCAGGCAAAACGAGCCTAAAGGCGAATTGTGAACGCCGTCGCAGGCAATGGGGGCAGCTCGGATAGAAAAGCGGAGAGACATTGAGCCGCAGAAGATACAGCAGCTTTTAAATTAATTATTGGCAAATAATGTCTTTAATCTTTTTGGAAAAAGGACCGTAGCAAAGCTCATGTGAGTTTTACTGCGGTCCCTCGTCTGTCTATGACACTTCTGTTATTTTAACTCAAAATCAAATATTCTGAATTCACTGCATCCGTGAGTTGAAACCGGTATAAATCTTACTGTACTTACGCACCAATCAACCTCATGCAGAACAAATCGCTGATGATTGTCCGTTACCGATATTCTTTGTATGTTCCCGTTTTTATCACAGCCTTCAATGATGTATTCCTTTATCAAGGTATCCGGAAGTTTGAATTTCTTTTCTTCAAGAGGGTAATTGCATGGCATATTTTGGTATGCTCTGTTAAGATTACTGTCGAATACCAGCCTTATTTGGCTTATTTGTTCATCTTCTTCAAAGCGGTATTTGGCAACCTCACAGCTGTTTAGCTTTAAACAGTTTTCGACGCCTCTGTACTTGCCATTTCTTAATATCATGACTGTATACAGCTTTTTTTCTGCTCCGGCACATTTCTTTCTCTGAAATGTATATGCTACAGGCTTACTGTCTATATTTGTTTTGCTGTCAACAGCCATTGCAACGGCAGTGCCGAGAGTTTGTCCTAATATGGCGCAGGTTGCCATAACACGGGAGGAACTTAATGCGGCGTGCGAAACGGCAGTTGCAGCATTTACTTTTTACAGCCTTTTAAATATTGCAGAGAATCTTAAATCAATTATATATTAAAAAAGTCGTAACGAAATTTCCCCCTTAAACACCATATTTTTGTCGGTTGTCTTTTTTTGTATGAAATGTTATAATTATATTAGAGAATGAAGGTGCATATTGAGAATAAGTGCTAAAAAATACATAGATAGGAGATTATTATGGATGAACAAATCAAAAAGCGAGCCATGGAGATATTGGACAGACTGACTTTAAAGGAAAAAATCGGTCAGCTCAATCAGGACACGGGGAACACGGATAATATCGATGTTCTCAAGGAAAAAATAAGACGAGGCGAGGTGGGCTCTTTAATTCTTGCCACCTCTGCCACTGCCGGAAATGATGAGCAGAGCAAGCCGTTGCTTGAAGCTATAAACGAGCTTCAGAGAGTTGCGGTGGAGGAAAGCCCGTCAGGCATTCCGATTATACTCGGTCGTGATGTTATCCACGGTCATGAAACGGTGCTTCCCGTTCCGCTTGCTCTTTCGGCGGGATTTAATCCGCAGACAATTTACGAGGCGTACAGATGTGTTGCAAAGGAGGCGGCAAATGACGGTATTCACTGGGCATTCTCGCCTATGATAGATATTTCACGCGATCCCAGATGGGGAAGATGCGTTGAGGGGATAGGTGAAGATCCATACCTTGGCGAACGCGTTGCGGAGGCTGTCATAAAGGGATTTCAGGGTGATGATTATACCGCGTGGGACAGCATAGCGGCTTGTGCAAAGCACTATGTCGGTTACGGTGCTGTAGAGGGCGGCAGAGATTACGGCAAGGCTGAAATATCCGATTACACTCTGAGAAACTATTACTTAAAGCCGTTCAGAGCTGCCGTAAAGAACGGACTGGCAACGGTTATGAGCTCATTTATACTACAATTATCCGGGAACTTGCGGTGAGGTTGAAACCTACTACGCTGATAAAGACAATAATGCACATTACTATCATGACGATTATACAACCCCGATGTACCCTTTCGGATACGGGCTTAGTTATACACAATTTGAGTACAGCGATATTGTGTGCGACAGGGATGAGATACCGCTGTCAGAGATAGAAGCGGGTGCTGTGTTTAAGATAAGCGCAACGGTAAAGAATGTCGGTAAATATGACGGCAAGGAAGCGTCACAGTGCTACATCAGGGACGAAGTGGGAAGTATGTCAAGACCGAGAAAGGAGCTTAAAGGTATTTCCAAAAATATGCTCAAGGTCGGAGAGGAAAAACGTCTTACCTTTGAATTGGGCTTTGAGGAGCTTGCGTTCTATAATGCAAATAAGGAATTCAAGCCGGAGAGAGGCGATTTTACGATTTTTATCGGCGGCGATTGTTATGCGGATATGTCTGTTGGTATAAAAATTGTATAATAAAAAGTTATGATTAAATTTCCCCCTTAAACACCATATTTTTGTCGGTTGTTTTTTTTTATATGAAATGTTATAATTATATTAAAGAATAAATGCACAATATGAGAATAAGTGCTAAAAATATATGGAAAGGATAATTAAGATGAATGTATTAAATCGAAAAACAACGGCGTCAATCGTATTACTTTCGGTGGCGTTATTGGTATGTTCAATGTTTCAGACAGTGGGTAATGCTGCTGATACGAAGTTAAATATTTCCGAATGTGGGATAAAGGATAAGACTTTGTCCTATACCGGAAATATTTCTGAAGGAGAAATATTTCCTGTGACGATTATGGCGAGACAGAAAGATAATCCTTCAGATATAAGATATATGAGGATTGTCACACCTGATGACGATGGGAACTTTACCGGCAGTATTAAGATTTATGACAAGGAAAGTACAGCCGATTTGTTTGACATGGAGGTTTTGTTTCAGGCAGATGAGGATGTGCCGGCCGTTACGTTTGTGCTTACATATTTTAATGATAAGAAAAAGAACGAAAATGTGATCAAGATGAGTGGCACGGAAGATCAAGGTATGCTTGAATTCATGGCATCTGATCCGGAGGGTGTAAAAATATACAATAACATGGGCGTTAGATTGGATTTGTATAATGCTCAGGAGCCGGCGGTAAAGAGTAAAATCGATGCTGCGGCAAACGGATTCAAGGAATCCGCAACAGCTGAAAATGTTGTGGAAATTGCAAATGGTTCGATTTATGCCATTCTTGCCGATGAGGCAAAGAGTGCAAGTGATCTTATAGACATTATTGGCGGATTTGATGCGGAGTCCAAAACACTTCTTATCAAAAAGAACAGTATTGCAGACACGGATCGATACAGCGAACTCGGAAAAGAGGATCAGGCATGGATAGCCTCAAATGTATATGCCAATATGCCTAAAGAAGGATTTAAGGATTATGAAGAGTTTTATAAGGCAGTCAGAAAAAGCATCTTTTTGAGATTTTCAAACAAAACTCATTATATGGAATTAAATGAATTAATTTTATCTAATACGGATATTTTGGAAAATGAAATGACTCAGCTTAGAAATACAAAAAATGTTAATGTTTTGGATACTGCAATGGGAGATATCAGAAGACAGGCTGAAAGCTCCAATTTTACAAACATCGAAACATTTATCGGGGCTGTAAATTCTGCATTAAATAAAGCGTCAAGTGAGATCAACAGCGGCAGCGGCAGCGGATCAGGCGGTTCAAGCGGCGGCGGAGGTTCATCAGGCGGAACCGGCTCAGGCGGAGGAATAAAGATAAGCCTTGTACCGGGTGCCGGCAGCAGTGTTATAAATCCCGGAAATATTAATAATAGCTTTAATGATCTTGCAGGGTATGATTGGGCGGCAGGTGCAATCAAAGAGCTTGCAGCAAAAGGAATAGTAAACGGAATTTCTGATGATAGGTTTGAGCCGGACAGAAACATAACCCGTGAGGAATTTGTTAAGCTGATTTGTATGGCATTCGATTTGGGAACGTGCAGCAAAGTATTGTCATTTGAGGACGTAAGTGAGAATGATTGGTTTGCACCGTATATCTGCCGTGCCGTGGAGCTTGGAATTATTGAAGGAATATCAGATACAGAGTTTGGAACCGGAATTAGCATAACAAGAGAAGATATGGCTGTTATGATATACAGAAGTATGGAAAAAATAGGTATCGAGCTGATGGATGAAGGACAAGGCTTTGTAGATGAGAACGATATCGCAGAATATGCTAAACATCCGATAAGGATGCTTTCGGGAAATAATATTATAAACGGTGTGGGTGATGATATGTTTGCGCCTAAGAAAAATGCGGGACGTGCAGAGGCGGCTGTTATAATCCACAGATGCGTGGAAAAACTTGGCAGATAATTGGAAAGGAGAACAGTTCATGAAATACAGAATTTTATCGTTTTGCATGGCGCTTTTGCTGATCATACCTATGACGATCAATCAATTTGCAGAAGCGGCAGACAATACAGAGTCTTTTAAAGACAGTGCGGATATCAATAAAGTCCGACTGTTGGAAGCCCTGGGACTGATGGAGATTGATTCGGAAACCGGATTTTTTTGGGATGAAATGCCGGTTAAGAGAAGTGATCTTGCGAAAATAATTTGTAAGATGTTCGATATCAGTGAGACTGCGGATGCTTCACCGCATTTTGTCGATGTAAAGGAGGCTGATCGTGCATATGTTGAAACAGCGGTTCGCAATGGATATATGTCAGGTTACAGTGATGAAAAATTCGGAGCTGATGATTATGTGACTAATATGCAGCTCATTAAGATTTTTGTGACCGTTCTGGGCGGCAAAGAGGCTGCGGAAGCTCAAGGCGGCTTTCCGGAGGGTTATATAACTATCGGAAAAACGCTGGGACTAATGGATGCAAAAATAGCTGTCAATGACGATGCGGCAAGGCGAATAGATGTTGCCAATATAATATATACGGCGCTCCATGCCGATGTTTTGGAGTGTTACGGAGTTTCCGGAAATAAAATACAGTATAAAACAATTGACGGATATACATTTTTAACGGAGAAACGTAACATTTACCGAGTGGAGGGTATTATAAAGCAGAATGAAGCCACATCGCTTAATCGCAGCGACGGACTGGGTAAAAGTTTGATTATGATTGGTAAGACAATACATCGTGATGATAATCATTTAACGGATGATTATTTGGGATGTGATGTGGAATGTTATGTACAAATTCCGAAAGGTGATTCAATAGGTACTATCGTTTATGTTCAGGAAAACAACCAAAATAAAACATTAACAATTACCGATGAAGATGTTATAAGCGTCGATGACAATAAGGTTCGTTATTATGACAAAAAAGACAAAGAACGCAATATTAATATGAGCGTAACATACGACATGATCTATAACGGAAAAGCGGTTGACCATATAAGCGGCACAAAATTGGAGCGGCTGCCGAGCCTGGATAATGCAGATATAAAATTTATCGATAATAACGGTGACGGTAAATACGAGGTTGCTATTGTGACGGAATATATAACACGCGTTGTATATTCGGTAAATGCCGAAGAAGAAAAAATATCTTTTAAGTTTGATGAGCAGCCGCTTAATTTAATCGACAGCTATTACAGTTTTTTTAAGGACGGTAAAAGGACAGAGCTTGACGAAATAAATCCCGGTGATGTATTGCTTCTTGCTATATCGGAAAATGAAGACAACGAAAAGGTTGTAAAAGGACATATAAGCACACAATATATTCAAGGCGAAGTTCGGTCAAATTATGTTGATCCGGATGATAATAAGACTTATGTCGTGATAAGCGAAAAGGAATACAGGGTAAGCACATATTGTAAAGACCTTGCAAATAAGAATAAAATCTATAAGACAGAGCCGGGCGTGTCGGGAACATTCTATCTTGATGCGAGAGGAAATATAGCGTATATTGACGGCAATGCTGAGGGCGATGTTGTTGCGTTTTTGATAGACGGAAAGCTGTGCAATGACTATGACGGCAGTGAAATGCTTCTTGTTAAGCTGTTTGACGAAAATAGAAATTCTAAGAAATTTATCGTTAAAGACTCGATAATTATAAATTCCAAAAAAGTCAAGCTGAACAGTATAAGCGATGCTGTAAAAGAACAGCTTAACACACCTCAGCTTATAAAGTATACGGCAAAAGATGATGAGCTTAAGGAAATAGTTTTGCCGGAGCAGGGCTATGACGTGCAGAATTTTTCGATGGACGATGGACCGCGTGGAATGCTCTGTACACATAACAAAGTGTTGGATGATAAGTACTATGTGGAGCCGGATGCGAAGATATTCTACATACCCGATAAAGGAAAAGACGATGCATCGTATGATGAAATGATGGATTCCAAGGGACTGCTTTTCATATTGCCGTCACAGTTTATCTCAGGAGGTGACACACATAAAGTATCTGTATATGATGTGAACGAGAACGGCGGAGTAAAATATCTTCTCATAAGATATGGATATTCCTTGGGCGGAAACTTAGTCGGTGCGGGACACGGTATGGTAGCCGTTAACGAGGTGGAGGAATTTTACGATGAGGATAGAGAAGAGGTAAATTATCGGCTGCAGGGATATGATGAAAGCGGAAGTTTAACTACCGTCAAGCTGTCGGAAGCATCTAAATTAGCTGCCAAAGTGGCGATAGTTGACAAAGAAAAGGGAGTAAAGAATTGCAGTTTGTCGAATTTGCGTGAAGTAAAGCCGGGAGACATTGTTCAGGTGCATTGGGACAGCCAGGGAAGATGCGATGATATGTGGATACAGCACAGTTATGAGGACACAGATTATTATTCCCCCGTTATCATGGATTTTGATACGCAGAATAAAAAACAGAGGTGTATTTTCGGAAAAGCGGTATTTGTATCGTCGTCAAACATCATTGTAAGCGGAACGCCGGATGAATATACGGGACCTGTTTCCGGCGGAAATAAATATATCGGAAATAATACAAGTGCGGTATACAAATGGACCGGCAAGCAGTATGTTAAGATTGAATTTGATGAAATAGAGCAGGGCGATAAAGTATTTGCCGCTGTCGGTTCAAGTAACAATACAAGAATTATAGTTGTTTATAAATGAGGTGAATGATTTGAAAGGAAGTCTTTTAAGAAAAGCATTAAGCACTGTGACGGTAATGGCTATGATGTTTCAGCTTATACCGACAATCGGAGTAAATGCTTCGGAGGAGCTGCCGAGCCCGTACAAAAAGACAGAGGCGTTTGCGAACTGTAACGGCGAGCAGGGCTATGACGGCTGGTACTATATGTACAAAGCCGGAGAGAACGAATATGTAAACATGACGTGGGACGGACAGAAATTTTCGGCAGGCGACAACAACGTAAATGTTCATGCTATACAGCCGGCATGGTGCAGAGCTACGGCAATCGGCTGGCAGGCACAGTACACGGGAACCGTAACGCTTACTCCTACCGACAGTATTGTATACAGAATGGGAGCATATGCAGGCGGAGGAGATGTAACTGCAACAATAAGGCTGAACGGCGAGATTATTAAGCAAAATGACGGGACGGACGCACAGTGGGTATTTGATAAAATGAACAATCAAAACAACGGTGCGAAGAACTACAAAATAGAGAATGTAAAAGTAAATAAGGGCGACATGATATATTTTGAGGTGGACTGCGGTGAGAACAACGGAGCGTCGGATATATATTGGAAACCCGAAGTAATTTATACAGAGTTAACAAGCGGTGATGAACCTGAGGAGCCGGAGCTGCCGAGCCCGTACAAAAAGACAGAGGCGTTTGCAAACTGTAACGGCGAGCAGGGCTATGACGGTTGGTATTATATGTATAAAGCCGGCGAGAATAACTATGTAAACATGACATGGGACGGAAATAGGTTTTCGGCAGGCGCCAACAACGTAAATGTTCATGCGATACAGCCGGCATATTGCAGAGCAACAGCAATCGGATGGGAGGTACCGTATTCGGGAACTGTGACACTCACTCCAATAGACAATATTGTATACAGAATGTTGGCATATGCCGATGGAGGCGATGTAACCGCAACGATAAAGCTTAACGGTGAGATACTTAAGCAAAACGACGGAACGGACGCACAGTGGGTATTTGACAAAACCAACAACCATGACAACGGTGCTAAAACCTACAAAATAGAGAATGTAAAAGTAAACAAGGGCGACATGATATACTACGAGGTAGACTGTGGTGAAAAGAATGGTGGATCGGATATATATTGGAAACCTCAGGCAGAGTATACATATTTTGAACCGTATCACATTGAGGGTGACGGAACAAAAGAAAATCCTTACCTTATATCCTCTGTTAAGGACGTAAATTCTGTGGCTGAAATTTCCGAGCAATCGGAAGAAGAGATTTTTGCTAAGATTACGGGCAATGTAACATTGAATAAAAACAGCAAAATCGGCAAATTTACCGGAACGATAGACGGCAACAATAACAAGATAACTCTTGCGGGAAACCCGTTTATCGAAAAAGCGTCAGGTGATGTTACGATTCAGAATTTGATGATAGACGGAACGGTAAAGGGCAGCGAAAACGTGGCTTCATTTATAGGATATACGGATGCTGCGTCAGTGACGTTGGAAAACTGTGCAAACATTGCAAATGTAACGGCAGATGACAATGCTGCGGGATTTGTAGGATATGTAAACTACGGCGACAGCGTTAAAATGACAAACTGCTATAATTACGGAACGGTTGTAAGCGCCGGTGCGACCGTAAATCCGTGTGCTAACACAGATATTATTGCGGAAGAAGAATATATAAACTGTTATTATCTGGAAAACAGTGCAAAGTATAATAAAACTCAGCCGTATAATTCCGCTGTCATTACGTCAAAGACGGCTACGGAATTTGGAAGCGGCGAGGTTGCGTACTTGCTCGGCAGTGCGTTCGGACAAAAGCTGACATCACCTGCCGACAAATATCCTGTATTCAGGAAAGACGGCAACGGTGTTTACAAAAAGGGCAGTGAGTATTCCAACACATTGCTTGAAACCTCCGAATTGTCGTTTAATATGTCAAGCTCGTTCCCGTCAAACGGCGAACAGGGAAAAGATAACTGGTATTATACATATAAGAGCCCGGAAACGGGAGAGTACATACAGTTAAAATGGTATTCAAACGGAAACGATAAGCGTTTTGTAAATACAGACAACAATGGAAATATAACGAACTTTGTAACCGCAAACGGCATTTTGCATCCTGCGGGAGGTGTACCGGTTGATGTTGGCTGGAAGGCGCCGATGTCGGGAAAAGTAAGACTTACTACGGGAACACCGATAAGAAAGATATCTAACGGAGCACCTGTCGGAGCAAAGATAGTTCTCAATGATAACGTCATATGGAAGGAGAGTATAGCCGGTGATTTGACAGACGAGAAACTGGGTAAGACATATGATATTGTCGTTGACGTAAATATTGGAGAAACAATATATTTCCAAATCGATTGTACCGATGCATCGAGTGCCGGAACACTTTGGGTACCACAGGTCAAGTATCTTCAGACGGCTAAATTTATGTCGGACGGCGAAAAAATATCAAGTGCGGCGGATATAAAAGAGGGCAAGTCGATCGAGTGTATATTCTACGATGAAGGTCAGCTTGAAAAGGATGTATTGATATATCTTGCGGCATATGACGAAACAGGAAGTATGAGAAGGATTTCCGATCCGCACGAAGTAAGTGGAAAAGGAGTCCAAGGCTGTTCGGTAAAGTTTGACGCAGACTTTAATGCGGGCTCATACGAGAATTGGGAATTGCGGCTTATGGTGATAAACGGCGACGGAATAAACATAAATCCTATAATCAAACCCGAATTGTATTGTGTGAAATGATTGTCGTAACAGAGGACATGAGAAAGGAAAGTGATGTAAATTGAAAAAACTGATTTGTATTTTGCTGACGTTACTGTTGATTGGTCAGGTATGCGTATTTGCTGAGGGTACATCGGCTATTGCATCGTATACGGCGACATTTGCCGAGAAACAGGGAGTTAATGGCTTTTATTACTGTGAGAGCAAGAGCGGACAGATCAAAGAGCTTGTTTTCAACATTGAGTCCAACGGAAGTAAAAGGTGGATAGCCGAAAGCGGAGGTTATCCGATGCTCTACAGTAACTACGCAACGCCGGGAGGCTCGTCGGATTTTGAAATGATGTTTGTTTCTCCTATGAGAGGAACGGTAAGGCTGCAGGGAACCGTATACAGAGCACCGGATTATATAGGTGATTCAAGCTTTGGAGATGGTGTAAAGCTGAGCATATTAAAAAACAGCCGGGCTATTTGGAGCGGCAGTATCGCGTCAAATCAGGCGTCGGAGAGTTATGACGTAACAACATCGCTTGCAGTGGGTGATAAGCTGCACTTTGTGGTTAACTGCGGACAGCACAACTACTTTGACGCTACGCAGTGGTATCCTACCGTAGACTTTATTTCAACGGAATACGTTCGTGATGAATTTGACCCGCTGTATTATCAAAAGAGCGGAAAGGACATGAAGAAGCTTGAGTTTTCCGACTCGGCAGACGGGTATTTGGCTGATGACGGAGTCGCATTTATAAGCGATCAGGCGGTAATGCCGAGCGATAAATATTCGGTTGTAAAGAGATTTAAGATAAGTGAAACGGGCAGATACAGAGTTTATGCGCCTGTGACATCGAGCAGCACAACCGGTTTCGGAAATGTAATAAGGGTATTGAGAAACGGTGAGGAGTGCTGGAAACAGCTGCTCCTTCCGGGAAATACAAGCACGCTTGACATCGGCATTTTTGCGGAAAAGGGCGATTATGTCGATGTAGAGGTCGGAGTAAACGGATACGGCGGATTTAATCGTTGTCAGTGGACTTGCGATGTAACCAAATATATGGGTAAGCTGTTTAAGGAGTGCGACACAAGTGCGGGCAATTCATATACAGTGACGAGAGAATACACACTCAGCTCGTTTATCAAGAATGCGGGAACTGCAAATGTCGGAGTATACAGCGAAAAGTACGCTAAAGTTCCGATGGTATACAACAGTGCGTCAAAGAGATGGGAAAGCGGAGTTTCGGGAGAAAAGGACTATGTGAGCGAAACGAGTGCAGGCCCCGGAGTTACGACTGACGCCATTATAGATATTAAACTTCCCAAAACAGGAATTTTAAAATTGGAAGGCAATCTGAATATTGCTTCAAGTTCGGACGGCGTTTTGACAAAAATCTACTTAAACGACAGACTTTTGTGGTCAAACCGTGTTGGCAGCGAGCAATCACTGAGATGGGACGATAAATTTGATGAGGTTTACTTCCTAAATAAAGTGAATGCTATGGCATATGTGAAGTCGGGTGATGTACTGTCGGTACGATTCAATAAATGGAGGAGTGACGGAGGTGACAATGTCGATATATCGGATGTAAAGCTCAAGTATGTTGAGGGAAGTGTTCTTTCGGAAACAACAAAGTGGAAGCTGAAAAACAGCACTGTTATCGACACAAAGACCGGTGCGGTTCATAATAACGGAACAGACAACGGAAACATAAGCATAAGCATAAACAACGGAACGACATATATGGCAAAATCCGATTTGGAAAAGGTATTCGGCGACAAGGCGGCAGATGTTGAGGCGCTGTATCCGAATGATAATTCCGTACCCGTAAGAGCGGCAGCAGAGTCGATTGGAAAGACACTGTTTTGGTCAGCCGACAGAATGATAATGCTTTATGACGGAATATCTGTATTTTACGGTTATCCGGAAGACGGTGAAATAAGAACGCAGTTGGAGTTGGGAGGCGATTTATTTGAATAAAAAGATTACTTCGCTCATTTTGGCACTTGCGATGATGGCATGTTCCGTTTCATCTTTTGCGAAGGACGATGAGGAAAAACCGCAGGTTAAGGTTGCGGAAGCCGCTTACGGAACTCCTGTTATTGACGGAGAGCAGGACAGCGTCTGGAACAGCACGAACTATAATGTGTTCGATAATGTCGTGGGAACGGACAGCACGTTTTATAAAGGCTGGTTCAAGGTTCTGTGGGATGAGGAAAATATGTATATGCTGGCAAAGGTTTATTCGGAGCAGTTCAGCAATATGGATGACTCACCGTGGGAAAACGATTCCATCGAATACTTTATAGATGAGGACTGTATGCGCACAACGACGTATTTTGACGATGATTATCAGCTGCGTATCGGCTTTGACTCAGCCTTGTCTGCGAACAATTACGATGTAAACAATATGACGGGAAAAGCTGTAAGGGGCGATAATTATTACATTGCGGAGCTTTCGTTCCCATATAAAACAGTAACGCCGTATGACGGTATGGAAATGGGCTTTGACGTTCAGGCAAACGCATCGAAAATGATAGGCTTTGCGAGAACTTTGTACACATGGAATGTTAAATCCGGCGCACCGCAGGCAAATACATCAACGCACGGAAGCTTGATTTTGAGAAAGAGCGTTGCGGTAAAGCAATTTGAAGAGCCTGTGTATGAGCCGAGAAAGATTGAGGTTGATTTTAACGGGATAAGTCAAGAAGAAACGGTTAAATATCTTGATAATGTTACAACGACCTTTGACGGCAAGGAATACAATTATCCAATCGTTCTTGTCAATGAGCATCCGAGCATGGAAATAGGCAATTTGGCTGATGTGATAGGTGGAAAGACGAGCGGAAACACGCTGACGGTCGGAGATGTAAAGCTTACATATACCGAGGACAGCCGTCTTGCACAGTACGGTGACGGACATTTGATGCTTGACAGATGCCCCAAGCGTGTGAACGGAAAGCTGTATGTTCCTCTTAACTCACTTTTGCCGACAACAGGCTGGACGGTTGACTACCGCAGATTTAATAATACTGTTACGATAGAAACGGGAACTAACTACCCCGAGCCGGAGGTTACGGTAAACGTAAAGGATTACGGTGCAGTAGGTGACGGAAAAGCGTATGACAGAGATGCGGTTATTGCGGCATTTAAAGCAGCTGCGGCATTGGCTGAGGCGGGAACACCGTCAAAGCTTGAATTTGAAGCGGGCAAGACATACAGAATAAACGAAAAGCAGGATGCGTTTGCACTTTTCGATTTGGACAATATAAGCAACTTCACCATTGACGGCAACGGCAGTACGATATTGTTTGAAAGACCTACAAACAGTCTTATAAATATCGAGGGCTGCACAAATATCAAGGTTAAAAACATTGATGTTAAATATGATGAAAGAATGATCATATGGGGATATGTTAAATCGGTGAACGAAGACGGTCAGTCGATTAATATTGAAATTCCCGACGACAGTCCTCTGCCGGCGGACGACGCATGGGCACAGTATTATTGCAGCAACACAAGCGACGGACCGTGGATTTTCGGAAACATCATGGATTCGACAGAGGCTGTACCAAGATTTTTGCCTTTTGACGCGCTGATGATAAAGTCGGTGGAGAAGGTTCAGGGCAGAGAATACAAGGTGACATTCAAAAGCTCTATTGCGATGTACAGCTCTCTTATACAAGAGGGAGACCGATTCCCGTTCAAGAGCCGCTGGAATTCGTATGATTTCGGTGAGTACAACAAATACGGCCGTCCGGACTTCATAAGTGTTTCATACAGCAAGGATGTAACATTTGAGGGAGTAAAGACAACCAATTCACTGTTGATGCTCGCACCGATGTCATACAATCAAGGCAGAATAACTTTAAAAGACTGTGAGATGTCATTGGCGCCGGGTGCGATTATAACATCGAGCGCGGACGGAGTGCATACCAGTTCAAATCGTTTCGGAGTAATCATTGATAACTGCACATTTGAAAACTCGTTTGACGACCTGATAAACACGGAGGCATACTGCGGCGCCGTAACAAAGACGGTTGATAGCTATATATATGAAACAAGCCGCGATATGCAATGCGTTGTTGGTGACGAGATAGCATTCTTCAACACGTCAAATCACGAAATCGTAGGCACTGCGTTTTTGAAGGAGATTGAAAAAACGGAGGACGGAAAGTACAGACTTACCGTTGACAGAAAGATAGACAAGGTTGTTTCACAGGAAAATTCAACTGTTCCGACATCAATGTATAATCTCGATTCGGCAAACAAAGGAAATATCATACGAAACAGCACGTTCAGAAACTCAAGACGACACGCGTATATCATAAGGTCTGCTTGTTCAATCATCGAGAACAATCGCATGGAGAACAATGCCGGAGCGGCAACCGAGGCGGCAAATGAAATTCACGGAACAGGCAACGAGGGACTTGTACCGTCCGCATTGACATTCAGAAACAATGTTGTTAAGAGTGACGGTATCGGTTCGCAGTATGTTCCGCTTAAGGTGTATTCATGGAATGCACAGCTTGGCGAACAGGCTTGTATAGACGGTGTTCTAATTGAAAACAACACAATCGATGTTCCGAGTCTTCATGGTTCCATAAGCATAAACTCCGTAACGGGACTTTATATGCTTAACAACACGATAAAAGCTGATAAAATGTTAAACGAGTCAACTCAGCCTGTAGTTATAAGCAATTCAAGCATCAAAATGATAGACGGATTGAATTTTGACTATAAGCAGAATGTCAATGCCGTTATAACCATAGCGGCTTGCGAGGTTGACGAGAGCAATATCAAGAACATTAATATTATTGGCAGCAATACAGCGGTGCCGTATTCAATTAAGTAGTAATTAAAGCATGGAATGATATGAAAAAATATTTAATTAAAAGGATTTTATGCGTCATAGCGGCGGCGGCTGTCATCGTACAATCGATGACAGCTGTAGCTGTATCCGCGGCGGAAACTCTGCCGTCTTATGCAAAGGCGATTTCGTTCAGTGCCGGAGAGCAGGGCAATGGCGGCTGGTACTATATGTACAAGGACACAAGCACGGGCGAGTATGTCAACATGACATGGGATGGAAGTAAGTTCAACGGAGGAGGCGGCAGCAATGTAAACACGCATTTTATTATGCCGGGCTACGGAACACCGTTGGTAATCGGCTTTGAGGTTCCTTATACGGGAACGGTAACGCTGAGAGTGACAGATGATGTCATATACAGATCTTCTGCCAACTCGAAAGGCGGAGACGTAGCTGCAACGCTTAAGCTAAACAATGATGAACTCTGGACTCATACATTTGACAATACTTGCTATAACACCACAGGAAAAACTTCAGTATATGTCAAAGAAAACGTAAGCGTTAAAAAGGGCGACATGATATATCATGAGGTTGACTGCGGCACAAATACTACAGCGGCGGATATATATTGGAAACCGATAGTTCAATACACAGCAGTAAGCGATCCCGACTATAACAAGGTGACGGAGTTTAAAATGGTTGATGACATAAAGGCATCGGACCAACAGGGATATAACGGTTGGCACTATATGTATAAAACAGATACCGGCTATGCTGATATGGGTACAAGAACGAGTGATGACGGCGGTAAATGGAGTGAAGGCGACAACTGGGTGAACTTCTTCCAGGCTCAGCCGGCATGGAACAGAGCAACGGCTATCGGCTGGCAGGCACCGTATTCGGGAACGGTTACATTGACACGCACCGGCAATTTTCAGAGAATTAGCAAAGGAAACGGTGATGTAACAGCAACTGTTTTCCTAAACGAAGATGTGCTTAAGCAGAATGACGGAACCGATGCACAGTGGGTATTCGGAAAAGATGAAAGCTTTGCTGTCGGCCCGAATCGTTCATACACCATAACGGACGTTAAAGTCAATGCGGGAGATTGGATTTATCATGTGCTTGACTGCGGAACAAATAATGGCTCATCGAATATTCAGTGGCAGCCGATGATAACCTACACCGAAACAGCAGCGAGAATTAACGGTGCGGGTACAGCCGAAAATCCGTATATCATAGCGTCTGTTTCAGACTATAAGGTGTTTGCGGATATAGTGAACAGCGAAAATTCATCAGCTTGCGCAAAGCTTACATCGGACATTGTATGGAACAGCAACACGCCGCAGCTTGTGAATTTTTCGGGAACGATAGACGGAAATAATCACAAGATTACTCTTAGAGGAAAATCGCTTATAGAGTCCGCGTCGAACGGTGCTGTTATAAGAAATCTAACTCTTGACGGTGCTGTTAAGGCAGAAAACAATGCGGCGTCATTTATCGGAAATATAAGCGGAGTCGGACAGGGCGTAATAATTAAAAACTGCGCAAACATTGCAAAGGTAACCGCGTCAGGCAATAATGCGGCGGGATTTGTCGGATATGTAGGTGCGGACGGTGCTTTGACAATTAAAAACAGTTTTAATTACGGTGCTGTCGTCAGTGCGGGCAATGCGGCGGACGCTTTTGCAAATTCCGAGACGGGAGAAAATATCACCTGTGAGGGATGCTATTATCTTGCGGAAGGTATAAAAAACAATAGCTCAACCGGTATTGATTCCCGGTTCGGTTATCAGGCTGCGGCTGAAAAATTCGCAAGCGGAGAAATAGCTTACAAACTTAACAACAGAGCCGGCGACATTGCATTCGGTCAGAGGATAGGCGAGGATATGTATCCGACAGGTGCAACGGACGGCGCAGAGGTTGTGTATAAGTTGGGTACATTATACACAAATACAGACGGAATGTTTGCTGTGACGGGTACCGAGAGTGCCGCATTTTGTGCAAGTAAAGACGCTTTTGCGGCGGTGGCGGATCATGAGAGCGGAGTGTTGGTATCAGTAAAAGCAGCCGAGGTTAAGGCAAATTCAATATACAGAGTCGATTTGCCCGAAAAATCGGAAGATACCGAAAGAAAAATGTTTGTATGGAACACCTCCGGTGAAATGGTTCCGATTTGCGATGCCGTTATATATGAGCCGATTCTCGACATACCCGAAGGAACAGCGCTTATGACGGTAAGCTTTGACGGTAGGGAAGCGGCGTATCCCGCTATGATTGTGGACGAATATCCGATTATGGATATACGTGAAATTGCAAAGATAACCGGCGGAACAGCACATGGAAACAAGCTCACGATAGGAGAAGTCAATCTTGAGTATACTCCGGACGAAAGACTTGCAAAATACGGTGACGGACATCTAATGCTTGAGAGTGCGCCTAAGCTTTTGGACGGTAGGCTGTATATTCCGGTCAGTTCTCTTATGCCGACGACCGGCTGGACTGTTGAATATAAACGATTTGAAGACAAGCTTATAATAGAAACAGGCACGAATTATCCGGAGCCACAGACAACGGTGTATGTGCGAGATTATGAAACTGTCATAACGGATAATAATGATGACAGAGATGGAGTAATAAAAGCGTTTAAAGCCGCGGCTGCATCGGCGGAATCGGGAATACCGACAAAGCTTGAATTTGAGGCGGGAAAAACCTATCACATAAGCGAAAAACAAGACAGTTTTGCACTGTTTGATTTGGATAATCTCAGTAACCTCACAATCGAGGGCAACGGCTGTACTTTTATATTTGAAAGACCGACAAACAGTCTTGTCAATATAGAGGGCTGTACAAACATAAAGGTAAACAATATTACTGTCGAGTACAAGGAAAGGATTGCTATATACGGAACGATAACGTCAAAAAATGTTGATGAAAACACGATAAATATAGTAATTCCGGACGACAGTCCTCTGCCGGCAGACGAGGCTTGGGCACAGCTCTACTGCACCAATCAGACGGAAGGATCGTGGATTTTCGGCTATCCCATGAATGCTGCAAAGGATATACCGGGCTTTGCACCGTTTGACGCATTGAGAATAACATCAATAGAGAATGTTTCGGGCAGAGAATATAAGCTTGTAGTCTCCGAGTCATTTAAGAATTATGATTCGTCGATTAAAATCGGTGACAGATTTGCATTTAAGAGCCGCTGGAATTCATACGATTTCGGCGAGAGTAATAAATACGGACGTCCTGATTTATTGGTTGTAACCCGAAGCAAGGATATAACATTTGACGGAATAAAGACAAACGGCGCTCTGCTGATGTTGGCTCCCGTATCATACTGTGACGGACGAATAACGTTTAAAAACTGTGAAATGAAACCGACAAACGGTGATTTGATAACATCGGCGGCGGACGGTATTCACGCATCGACAAACCGATTCGGAATTATAGTTGAAAACTGTAATTTAAGAAATGCGTTTGACGACCTTATAAATACGGAGGCATATTGCGGAAACGTGGAAACAAAGCTTGATGAATACACCGTTGAAACGTCAAGAGATATGTATTGTAGGGTGGGCGATGAAATAAGATTTTTTGATACCGAAAACCACGCTGTTATCGGAAGAGCATTTTTAAAAGCCATAGAAAAAACCGATAACGGAAAGTATAGGCTGACATTGGACAGAGCGGTGGACGGAGTTGTTTCTGCCGAGGAGGCGAGCGTTCCTACGGTGATGTACAATATGAATGCCGCCAACAGCGGAAATATAATAAGGAACAACACGCTTGCAAATTCAAGACGTCATGCGTATATCATAAGGTCCGCAAACTCAGTTATCGAGAACAACCGAATGGAGAATAATTCGGGTGCGGCAACGGAGGCGGCAAACGAGATTCATGGTGGAAGCAATGAGGGACTGTTCCCTTCAGCCTTGACATTCAGAAACAATGTTGTACAGAGTGAGGGAATAAGTTCAAGATATACTCCGCTGAAGGCATATTCGTGGTATGCGCGTACGGGCGAGCAAAAAGCTATAGACGGACTGCTCATTGAGAATAACACAATTGATGTTCCGAGCATTAATGGTTCTATCAGCATAAATTCGGTAAACGGACTCTATATGCTTGGCAATACGATAAAGAGCAGCGGCGAATTTGCAAATGATGTAATACCGGTAAAAATATCAAATTCAAAAATAGCAAAAATAGACGGCATTGATTTTGATTACAAGCAGAATGTTTCTTCTGTTATAAGTATTTCGGGCAGCGAAGTTGACGAAAGCAACATAACAAATATTAACATCATGGGTGGCAATACGGCAAAACCGTATTCGATAAAGTAGAAATAATTATTATAAAATAATTATAAATAAAATTCAAAAAAGGAGAGTGTTTTTATGAAAAAACAAGTAAAAAAACTTCTAAGTTATGCATTGGCAGCCTTTACTGCTTTACAGTGCATGACTGTTGGAACAACCGCATCTGCGGCGGAAACGCTGCCGACTTACAGCAAAGCAAGCTCGTTTGATGAGTGTGCCGGTGCACAGGGCTATAACGGCTGGTACTATATGTACAAGGACACAAGCACGGGCGAGTATGTCAACATGACATGGGATGGAAGTAAGTTCAACGGAGGAGGCGGCAGCAATGTAAACACGCATTTTATTATGCCGGGCTACGGAACACCGTTGGTAATCGGCTTTGAGGTTCCTTATACGGGAACGGTAACGCTGAGAGTGACAGATGATGTCATATACAGATCTTCTGCCAACTCGAAAGGCGGAGACGTAGCTGCAACGCTTAAGCTAAACAATGATGAACTCTGGACTCATACATTTGACAATACTTGCTATAACACCACAGGAAAAACTTCAGTATATGTCAAAGAAAACGTAAGCGTTAAAAAGGGCGACATGATATATCATGAGGTTGACTGCGGCACAAATACTACAGCGGCGGATATATATTGGAAACCGATAGTTCAATACACAGCAGTAAGCGATCCCGACTATAACAAGGTGACGGAGTTTAAAATGGTTGATGACATAAAGGCATCGGACCAACAGGGATATAACGGTTGGCACTATATGTATAAAACAGATACCGGCTATGCTGATATGGGTACAAGAACGAGTGATGACGGCGGTAAATGGAGTGAAGGCGACAACTGGGTGAACTTCTTCCAGGCTCAGCCGGCATGGAACAGAGCAACGGCTATCGGCTGGCAGGCACCGTATTCGGGAACGGTTACATTGACACGCACCGGCAATTTTCAGAGAATTAGCAAAGGAAACGGTGATGTAACAGCAACTGTTTTCCTAAACGAAGATGTGCTTAAGCAGAATGACGGAACCGATGCACAGTGGATATTCGGAAAAGATGAGAACTGGGGCGACGGTCCGAACCGTTCATACACCATAACGGGCGTTAAGGTCAATGCGGGAGATTGGATTTATCATGTGCTTGACTGCGGTGAGAATAATGCCTCGCCGAATACTCAGTGGCAGCCGATGATAACCTACACGGAAACAGCACCGAGAATTAACGGTGCGGGTACAGCTGAAGATCCGTACATCATAACTTCAATCACAGACTATAAGGTATTTGCTGATAAGGTAAACGGCGGCGCAACCACAGCTTGCGCAAAGCTTGCATCAGACATCGTATGGAACAGCAACACACCGCAGATTGAAAGCTTTGCCGGAACAATAGACGGTGACGGTTACAAGGTTATGCTCAGAGGAAAGTCATTGATTAAGTCCGCTGCAGACGGTGCGGTGATAAAGAATCTCATCGTTGACGGAGCGGTAAAGGGCGCAGAAAATGTCGGAGCGTTTGTTGAGACAACATCGGGTACCGGAGCAACGATCACAATCGCAAACAGTGCAAGCTTTGCCGCTGTAAATGCGACAACCGATTATGCGGCAGGTTTTGTAGGTCTTGTAGGCGATAGCGATACGATTAATATGTCAAATTGTTACGGCTACGGAACGGTTAAAAGTGCCGACAGCGGTGCGGATCCTTTCGCTTGCGTTGGTCTGTATGCCGATGCGGTATACAATAACTGCTACTACCTCACAGGCAACACAACAGGCGGTGATGCGGCTATTACTCCGTCAATGCAGGGAGTTAAGGCAAGCACCGACAAGACATTTGCCGCATTTAGCGGCAACGCTGTATTCGGATATGCGGAAAAAGACGGAAAGCTTGTTGTTGTAAGTTACAGAGGCGGAATGCTCAACGCTGCCGTAAACTCACAGACGGTTGTCGGCGGTGAGTTCGTAAGAACCGCATTTACAGCAGCGGAGGGCGCAGATACGGTTAAGGCATTCGTATGGAACAGCCTTGACGGCATGACGCCCGCTTGCGATGCATATGTTTTAAATATTCAATAAAAATATGTTTGGGCGGTACGGCTTTATGCCGTTCCGCTCAAAAGGTAGATTGGAGTTGTATTTTGTATGAATGAGTATATTAATCCCACAAGAATTGTCACCGAGCGTAATGTCGAAAACTCCGGAAATATTTTGGAGAATAACACTGTTCAGGCAGTTTTTAATGACAGAAATTGTATTAAAATTAAAAGCGGAGGGTATATTCTGCTTGATTTCGGCAGGGAGCTCAACGGCGGAGTGGTTGTTACAATACAGTCCGTATCGGCGAGCGATACAAAGCTGAGAATAGTTTTCGGCGAGAGTGTTTCTGAGGCTCTTTCCGATTTTGGTAAAAAGAATTCGGGAAATAATCATTCTGTAAGAGATATGACTGTTGACGCTGTTTTTATGAGCACTCAAAGGTTCGGAAACACAGGCTTTAGGTTTGTAAAGCTTGAGGCGGTCGGCGGAGATATTTCCGTAAGGTGCGTAAAGGCTGAACCCGATATACGTGATATAAAATATCTTGGTAGCTTTGAGTGCAGCGATGAACTTCTGAACAGGATTTGGAAAACCGGAGCTTACACCGTTCAGCTGAATATGCACGAATATCTTTGGGACGGTGTAAAACGAGACAGACTTGTTTGGATAGGTGATATGCACCCGGAAACTTCTGTTATCAGGGTTGTATTCGGTGATGATGAATGTATCGGAAAAAGCCTTGACCTGATTCGCAACGATGCTGCTGACGGAGGTTGGATGAACAATATTCCTACATATACGTTTTGGTGGATAATCATTCACTATGAAAAATATATGCACACCAATGATTTGGAATATCTCAGACAGCAGAGGGATTATATGATTGTGCTTGTTGAAAAACTGGCGGATATTGTCGAAAAAGACTTTGAAGAGGACAGAAACAGCGATGCGCTGTTTGTCGATTGGAGCAGCAAAAATCAGGACGGCGAAATTGAAGGCGTTAAGTCGATAGCCTGTATTGCTCTTAAGTGTTTGAAAAAAATGCTTGAAATTCTCGGAGAAGATGAGGCGGCAAAAAAATGCGGAATATATCACAGCCGTTTAAAAGAAGAAAAGGCTGATGATAATATTGAAATAAACAACAGAATTGCCGCTCTTACGGTTCTCGCTGAGAGAAATTCCAAGAAATCACTCGATAAGACGTTAAGCACAACAGAATATGAGATGTCATGCTTTATGGGATTTTATATTTTGCGCGCCTTATCGATGATTGGTAACAATGAAAAGGCGCTTGAGCTGATAAGACGCTACTGGGGAGCGATGCTTGAGCTTGGTGCCACAACCTTTTGGGAGGAGTTTAAGCTGGATTGGGCAGAGAATGCGGCGAGAATTGACGAGAAAGTCCCTGAGGGAAAGGACGACATTCACGGCGATTTCGGCGAACACTGCTATGAACGCTATAGACTCAGCCTGTGTCACGGCTGGGCAAGCGGACCGACGGCGTTCTTATCGGAAAATATTGTCGGAATAAAAATTTTAGAGCCGGGATGTAAAAAACTCAGAATTTGTCCGAACCTTGCGGGGCTTGAGTGGGTTAATGCGGATTTCCCGACTCCGTACGGAATTGTGCGGATAGAGTGCAGATGCGTAAACGGAAAGACGGAAACGCATATAACTTCACCCGATGAGATTGAAATTGTTACCGAATAAAAAATATTATGAAAGGACAAAGAAAAGATGAAAAAAGAACAAATCAAAAAAATTATAGTCGTTGCCGTTTCGGCAATTATGGCTATGGGTATGCTCACTTCATGCGGAGCGGGCGGTTCGTCAAAGAATGCTGACGGCAAGACCGTTATCACCATAGGTGATTGGCCGCAGAAGGAGGGCACAGACAAGGACAACATGGAGGAGGCAAAGGCAAAATTCGAGGCAGCCAATACCGATGTTGAGATAAAGCCGGATGCATGGACCTTTGATCTGCAGTCGTTCTATGCAAAGGCTGCGGGAGGCAAGCTGCCGACTGTATACAAGACCAACTTCACAGAAGCATCTCAGATTATCGATTCCGGATATTCGGCAGACATTACAGCGGCTTTGGAAAAGTACGGTCTTGCTGACAAATTCAATAAGGACATTCTGAACTTGGTATCAAAGGACGGAAAGATTTATGCGTTCCCGTATGCCGTATACGCATTCGGACTGGCATATAACGTTGACCTTATGGAGCAGGCGGGACTTATGGAGGCTGACGGAACTCCGAAACAGCCCAAGGACTGGAACGAGGTTGCGGAATTTGCCGTAAAAATCAAAGAGGCAACAGGCAAGCCGGGTATCGCATTCCCCACGGCGTCAAATTTCGGCGGCTGGATATTCACGCCTCTTGCATGGTCATACGGCGTAAGCTTTATGGAAAAGGACAGCGACGGAAAGTGGCAAGCAACATTCGATTCGCCCGAGGCTGCCGAGGCACTTCAATATATAAAAGATTTGAAGTGGAAGTATAACGTTTTGCCGTCAAATTTAATCGTTACGGGTGATGATTACTATAAGATATTCGGCACGAACGGCGCAGGTATGATAGTTGCTGCGGGCGATGTTCCGAATATGCTCACACAGTACGATATGAAGCCGGAGCAGATCGGTATGATGGCTATGCCGGCAGGCCCTAAAAAGCACGTAACGCTTATGGGCGGCAACCTCTATGCAGTATCACAGGCTGCTGATGAGGATCAGATTGATGCGGCTGTAAGATGGATTATGAACGGTAACAATCCGGAGCTTACCGACAAGGTAAAAGAGGCCAATGAGAAAGAGATTTCCAAGAAGCTTGAAGATAATCAGCTTGTAGGTATTAAGATTATGTCTGTTTGGAACGGCAATGCCGATTCGAAAAAGTACCAGGACGAGGTGATAGAAAAGAGCGCAAATGCAAATATCAACCATGTTAAGCTATACAATGACTTCATGGCAGATATGGGCGAATGTGAGCTGCGCGCCGAGGAGCCTGTATGCGCTCAGGAGCTGTACTCGATACTTGATTCATGTATCCAGGCGGTATTGGAAGATGAGAATGCCGACTGTGCAGAGGTATTAAAGAAGGGATGTTCGGATTTCCAGCAGAACTATTTGGACAATCTTGATTATTGATATAAAAAAGCTTTTGAAAAAGCTGCGCCTTTGGCGCAAGGTAAGCTTATAGATAAAATGAAAAGGAGGCATACAGCCTCCTTTTTCGCTTGTGTTAATGTATCAAGGTCGGGATAATAGTATATGGCTGCCGGTGACCGGAGTCAAGGCTATTTGTTTTCATATATCTCAATTATCGGACTTGCAAGAATACCTGTGTCTTTTAAAAGATACTCATAGCACCACTGGTCGCCCTCACTTCTCCAGAAATTCGGCCCTGTCCACTGAGGGCGGGTGACGTTGTGCATACCGCCGAATGTGTTTATTCTCGTGCCGTAAAGAACAAACTCTATTGTGTGCTTGCCCTCCGTAAGGTTGTCAATTCTTAAACGATAGGGAGAAAATGCGATAACTCCCTTTTCCTCGCCGTCGACGATAACCTTTATCAAGGCTCCTCTATAGTAATTTGCACAGATTACCGCATAGCAGTCCGGGGTATTTATTTCAGTCTTGTAAATAACATTTCCACCGTAGAACGGAAGTCCCTGATGCGTCAAGGACGAGAATCCGAACTTTTCGACAGGGGCGGTTATGGTTGAAAATGCACCCTCTGTCCTAACACCGAAATCGCCTAAAATATAACACCATTCCGTGCTTGTGCGCTTTCCGAACGGCAGTTTTAAAATAAGCTCATTCTCTCCTTTTTGTATTTCGGGCAATGCAACCGTTTTGATTGATTTATCAACATACCAACCGTTTGTTTCATTGCTTACGCTTTCGCCGTTAAAGGTAATTAGGAGTTTTTCGGCATCCTCAACCGCAAGGTTGGCACCTTTTACGCATATCTCACTGTTTATCTTGAATTTAAGCGTTATATAATCTGCGGCAGGTGCCTCTTTTATAACCCACGGCTGTGCAAATACGTCCGAACGCAGAGGAAGTCCAAGCTCCTTTCGGCACACGTTATCGAGAATGAGAATTTCCTCCTCGTCTCGGAACGGCTCGCCGTTTAGCGAATATTCGGCGCGGTCAAGGAGAAGAACGTTCGGCTCGCACCTTGTGACTTCAACCTTATCCATAAAGCGTATTGTGCAAGACGGTGTGCCATAACCGGCAGGTTTATGAGGTATTTCACCGGACTGCGTTTGCGACAGTTTCAGAAGAATGCTGTCATTCTGATGCAGGTCATAGTCGATAATCGTTTTTCCGTTCTTATGCTTATAGTTAACCGCATATATTTTGCCGTCAAGAGTGTCATAGAGTGCGGGATAAAATTCGCCGTTTACGCATATTTTTATTTTTTGCGGCAAGGTGTATTCCTTAGTGCTTGTCGCACCGAAAACCGAATCGCATACGTCGGCGGAACCGTGCGCAATAAAGAGCCATCTGCAATCATTATCCTCACGCATATTATATATAAGATTTGATGTAGGCGTGCCGTTGCCGTTCATTATTCGGACGAGTCTGTATGCGTTTAAAGCGTTCAGAATATCAATTTTGTCAAACGGTATTCTCACGCTCTTATCATACAGCTCAAGCACTGATATATCCTCTGCCGCATCTACATATTTGGGGCATTGTCCCGCAAATATAACCTTGCCTCCGGCTGCGTTGAATTTTTCGAGTATTTCAAGTGTTGTCCGTCTTATTGTAATGCAGTCGGGGACGAGTACGGCGTCATATTCCATCGCACCTACAGCCAATTTGCCGTCCGTACCTTTTATCTGTGACGGAAGAAGCGACTCACTGATAAAATCAAAATCAATAGTGCCGAACAGCAGCCATTCGATTATATCACTGAACTTTTTATCAAGCTGATTTCGTATTTCAAATGTGTTTTCTTCCGGTCCGAAATTAATCCAATAGCTTTCAACGGGGTGAATTACGGCAACCTTTACAACAGGCTTTCCTCTCGTAAGAGCGGTATTCAATCTCGCAAAATGGTTTTCAATATATTTATATTCCTTGTACCACGGCGACTGGTAATTTATTGATGCGGGGTAATCACGTTTTGCCTCACCCGCCATTGATACCCATGAAAGATGCGGTACGCGTATTGTTACGCCGAGTGCCGCTTGCCAGTCACCTTGAAATTTATGCCCTCTGAAATCATAATCCCAGTTAGTTACACCGTAAAGCTCAGATAACATTGCTTCCCGTCCGAATTGATGAACTGCCGACTGACACTGCTTGGCGGTTGAAAACTCCATTCGTCCGCAGAGCATATCGATGCCGGGAACGGCAAACGCACGGTATGACCGCATCGTTTCACCTAAGGCACAGGACTGTGAGTGCAGTGTAGGCTCTTCCATCATGTGTCCGGTAAGTGCAAGTCCGTGTTCATCGCACCATTTGCCGCAGTTGTCCGCAAAGCTTTCGGTAAACATATCCGATATGTGGTTGTGGTAGTGATAGCGTGCGGCGGAAACCTTGCCGCCGGGCAGATTCCAGACTATTTCGGGAAGCTTGTCCAAAATATCGTATCCGTAATTTTTCTCAAAGCTTTCCGTAAATGAGAATGTCCACGGGAAAACAGCGCTGTCCGTGCTGTCTGCAAATCCGAGGGGCTTTTTAACGGTGAATTGAGGTTCATCGGTAAATATTGACGGTATAGTCTTGCCGAATTCATCCCCTACAGCATCTTTATATGAATTATATGTAATTTTGATAAATTCATCTATTGCGTCCTTGCTTAATGTATCGACGTATGTTTGGTTATTGTACCACGGACTTTCCTCACAGGACTTTATATATACATACCACTTTCTTCCGAGTGCGTCCTCGTCTTCGGATATGCGTCTGTATTCCGACAGCTCGCCGTTATTATTAAGCACGATGTCATATACGCAAAGAAGATATGTTTTTCCCTCGTTAATCGCCTCATCTACAGAAAAATGCGGAATTTGTTCGGGAGAAAATTCAATATATCTTGCACGGAAACGAGGATTTTTTGTCACAAGTCCTCCCGCCGCACCCGACGGCCACCTGTCTTCATCGTAGAGATAGGCAAGCATATTTTCGTTTTTTGCTTTATCCGTACAGAATTTAACAAGCTCCATAAATTCCTCGCTGAGATATGGAACAGCCATTCCCGTCCTCGAATGAATATGAAAGCCTCCGAATCCCATTTCTTTGAGATATTCTATCTGTTCACCGAGTATTTCCGTATTCGGTTTGCAGTTCCACGCCCAAAACGGAGTTCCGCGGTATTCACTTGACGGATTTTCGAAAAGCCGATTGTCAAGCTCTTCCGATTGATTTTTTTTATAAAACATTATCTTTTCCCTTTCTTTAAAGCTTTATTTTTCTTACTTCTATTATATATCTTCCCACACGAAAAATCAATGGTACATTTTTATGGAGTTTAAGGGGGATATTGATGATGTGATGATAAATAGGTGTGATTTTTTTGCATTATTAACAATGAAATATGATATTAAATAGCTCAATTTGTTATTTATGATTAGAGTTGTGCGGTCCATTATATTAATTTACACCCCTAAAAAGCATATTTTTGTCTGTTGATTATTCCGCTCATAAATGATAAAATATAGGTATAAAGCTGTGGCAGCCATGGGCAGGACTGCCGGGATAAAATTTTTAAGGAGTGAGTAATTTATGAAAAAACTGTCTTGCAAAAGAATAAAAAACATCATAGAGGCTTGAGACGTTCCGATACGTTTGACGGACTTTCAACCTCATATGTGGAGGCAGCTAAAATCGACGGCTGTTCCAATTACGGCATATTCTTTAAGATTATGTTTCCGCTTTCGATGCCTATTGTGATTTTCCAGTCGATTGGAGCTCTGAGCGGAGCGTGGTCGGACTTCTTTACTCCGTTGCTTATACTGGATAAGAATTCGGCTGTGCCTCTTGAAATTTACAGAATGAAATCTGATTCGACGGTACAGATTAATACATATTTTATGGCACTTGTATTTTCAAGCATACCTCCGTTCCTTATATTTGCCATATTCCAAAAGCATATCATGGGAGGTATTAATGTAGGCGGAGTTAAAGGCTAAAGTTTGGAAAAAGATAAGCGGCGCATCTCGCACCTTTCGTCGGACTCGCATACACAAAGTATAGCCTCGTCCGGCGAAAAATGCGACCTGCTTGCTTCTCTCTTCCCAAACGGGTTTAGTGAAATAATTTAATAGTCATAAGTTTGGAAAAAGATAAGCGGCACTTTGCACCTTTCGTCGGACTCGCATACACAAAGTATAGTCTCGTCCACCGAAAAATGCGACCTGCTTGCTTCTCTTCCATAAATCTTTCCCTAAACGGGTTTTGCGAAAGGAGTTAATTATAATAATTATGAGGAAATATGAAGATTTGTCGTGCATACATGACAATACATTAAAGCCGAGAGCGCATTATGTACCATATGACAGTCTTGAGAAGGCTCTCGAGGGGGACAGATCCAAGTCGAAATTTTACACTCTTTTAAACGGAGAGTGGGATTTTCGATACTTTTCAAGGGATATAGACTGCCCGAAAGAGATTGACACATGGGATAAGGTGTGTGTTCCGTCTTGCTGGCAGTCAACGGGATATGAAAATCCCTATTACACAAATGTAAATTATCAATATCCGTTACGCCCGCCGTATGTCCCCGATGACAATCCGGTAGGTGTTTACAGAAAGTTGATAAATGTGTCAAAAAACAGTGCCGAGAGTGAAAACTATATTGTTTTCGAGGGTGTGTGTTCGTGCTTTGAGCTGTTCGTGAACGGTGAATATATAGGCTTTTCGTCCGTTTCGCACTGCACGTCCGAATTTAAGGTGAACCTTTCGGAGGGTGAAAACGAGATAATCGCCAAGGTTTATAAATGGTGTGCGGGCAGTTATCTTGAAGATCAGGATTTTTTCAGATATAACGGTATTTTCAGAGATGTATATTTGCTGTCGAGAAACAAGGGACATCTGCATGATATTTATGTCGGCTTTGACGATAAAAATATCTACTGCGATAAAAAATATACTGTATATGATGCGGATAAAAAGAGGACAAACCTTGAAAATCCGATACTCTGGAATGCGGAAAAACCGTATCTGTATACCGTTGTCGTTGAGGAGGCGGGTGAATATATCCCGTTTAAAATCGGTATGCGCAGTCAGAGAGTGAGAGATAGGGGAGAACTGTTGATAAACGGTGTGAGCGTCAAACTCAAGGGTGTAAATCATCATGATTCGCACCCGTTTGACGGATATGCAATGAGCCGCGAATTTATGCGCGATGAGCTTTTGAAAATGAAAGGGCTTAATATAAATGCAATAAGAACATCGCACTATCCGCCTCAGCCGTATTTTTTGGAGCTGTGCGATGAATTTGGCTTTTATGTTATAGATGAGGCTGATATAGAAACGCACGGTATGGCAAACTATGAAAGCCATGATAAATTTGAAAAGTATATGGCGTGGCAATGCCATAATAAGGAGTGGAGAGGTGCATTTCTTGACAGGGCGGAGCGTTTATATGAGCGTGATAAAAATCATACCTGCGTCATTATGTGGAGCTTGGGAAATGAGTCGGAATACGGCGAAAACTTTGCGGCTATGAGCGATTATATCCGCAGTCGTCAGAATGCTTTAGACGGAATAAACAGGCTGATACATTACGAGCAGGCGTATGATTACGAAAACCCCTTTGCGAGAAGCCTCATCGAAAAAGATCCGGACACTGTTGATGTTGTAAGCCGTATGTATGCCGATGTAAAGGATGTAGTGAACTACTATTACCAAACGCGGGATACAAGACCTTTCATTTGGTGCGAATACTGCCACGCTATGGGCAACGGCCCCGGTGATTTGGCTGATTACTGGCGTGTTATCGACAATACTCCGTACATGATAGGTGCTTTTATATGGGAATGGGCAGACCATGCGGCACCCGATAAAAACGGAAGAATGTGTTACGGCGGAGATTTCGGAGAGGAAACTCATGACGCAAATTTCTGCTGTGACGGACTTGTTTTTCATGACAGATCCTTTAAGGCGGGTTCGTTTGAGGCAAAGGCAGTCTATCAGCCGATAAAAACAGAGCTTAACGGAAACAGGCTGACTGTATATAATAAATATGATTTTACAAATCTGTCTGAGCTTGATTTTGAATGGAACGTCTGTGCGGACGGCAAAATTATTCGTCAGGGAAGAATATATCCCGATGCGGCACCGCATTATTCCGATGCGATTGAATTGGATTTTGAAATACCGAAATGTCGGTTAGGCGCATATCTTAATGTATCTATGAAGAATAAAGAAGGCGGGGAAATTGCATTTACGCAGCATTTATTGTCAAAGGCAGCAATATCCGTACCGAAAGTCAAAGGTGCAGAGATAACACGAAACGGAGAATTTGCCGTCATAGAGGGCGATGGATTCAGATATATATTTAACACTCACTACGGATATATAGAGGATTTAAACGGATTGATTAAATCGCCTATGCGGCTGTCCGTATGGCGTGCGCCGACTGATAATGACAGAATTGTCAAGGATAAGTGGTACGGAGCACAGTATGACAAGGTGCATAATAAAGCTTATTCCGTTGATATAAAAGATAATGTGATAAAGGTACATGGTGCATTAGCGCCGATTGCGCGGAGCGAGTTTTTTGACTACACTGCCGAGTATTCCTTTTATGACGACGGAAGAATAGACATTGTCCTTGACGGCGCTTTCGATAAATCGCGGCTATACCTGCCGCGACTCGGCTTTGAATTTACAACGGACGAGAGAATATTTGAATATTTCGGTTACGGTCCGTATGAGTCATATATAGATATGCACCACGGTTCAAAAATGGGTATGTATAAAAGCAGTGCCGGGGATGAATATGTTGATTACATTATGCCGCAGGAGCACGGCAACCATTACAACACGAAATATTTGCGTCTGGAAAATTTTGAATTTGTATCGGCACAGGGAGCGGAAATAAACGTTTCCGAATATTCTGCAAAAGAGCTTGAGCGTAAGGCGCATAATTTTGAGCTTGAAAAAGACGGTTTGGTTCATGTGCGCATCGATTATAAGGTGAGCGGGATAGGCTCACACAGCTGCGGCCCGGAGCTGTGTGAGTGCTACAGGATGAATGATAGTAATGTTCATTTTGAGCTCTCGATTTTTGGAAAAAAGAATGAAAGGTGATTTTGCATAATGATAAAGGCAGTAATATTTGACCTCGACGGCGTTTTGGTGACAACGGATGAGCTGCATTTTGAGGCTTGGAAAGCACTTGCCGATAAGCTGGGTATAAACGATTTTACAAAAGCGGACAATGTACGGCAGAGAGGAGTAAGCCGAATGGCATCCTTGGAGGTAGTGCTTGAAAAGACTGACAGAGCTTTTTCAGAGGAGGAAAAGCTTGCGCTTGCAGAGGAGAAAAACGAGATATATGTGCGTTCCTTGTCAGCGCTTTCCGAGACTGATGTTCTTAGCGGTGCGAATGAGTTCATAGATTATCTGAAATCAAAAGGTATAAAAACAGCGGTCGGTTCTGCAAGCAAAAACACTCCGCTGATTTTGGAAAAAACAAAGCTTGCCGGTAAGTTTGATGCGGTAAGCTGCGGTCTTGATACAACAAAATCAAAGCCCGATCCCGAGGTGTTCTTGATAGCTGCGAAGAAGCTTGGCGTTGCTCCTTGTGACTGTGTTGTTGTTGAGGATTCGGACGCAGGCATTGAGGCAGCAAAGACAGGTGGAATGTATGCAATAGCGGTTGGTGCGGCAGAGTATAATCCAAAAGCGGATGTTGCCATAAAGGATTTGGAGAGCTTGTACAGGGCATTAACTATTTTTGCATGACAGGAGAAAAACAATGGTTGATTTCATTTTAACAGAGAATATATTTAATAACGAAAATATACCGTGGAACGGTAATCGTTTTCTTATAGGAAACGGTTATTTCGGAATAAGGGGAACGCTTGAGGAATACACAAAGGAACAGATGTGCGCCGTAAATATGGCAGGCATTTATGACCGGGCAGGCAGTGCATGGCGAGAAACGGTGAACGCACCGAATCCACTGCATACATATGTTAAGGTAAACGGAAAAAAATACGCACTTCCCGAAAATAAGCCTGTTTTTCATGAGCAGCAGCTTGACTTTGAAAACGGCTTGCACAGCCGAAAAACAGTATGGCAGACGGAGAACGGTACAATAACGATTAAATGTGAACGCTTTGCAAGCATGAGCCGCAGACATTTAATTGCGATGAAGTATACATTTTCAGCAGACTTTGAATGTGATGTTGAAATTATAACAGGAATTGACGGGGATGTGTGGGACATCAACGGACCGCATTTTGTGAAATTAAACTCAGGCAGCGAGGACGGCGTAAACTATGTTACGGGAATTACCGGCGAAAAGCATATTTCCGTAACTGCACGAGATAGCGTAAAGCTTGATTTTGATGCGGAGTGTTCAGGAGATGTATACGAAAAGGCTGTATACAGACGTATTGTGTTTAAGGCGGAACCGCATAAAGAATACTGCATAGAGAAAATTGCCGAGATAACGACTTCGGAGGATGATTTTAAGCCGATAGGAGATATAAGAGATATTACATATCAAGAGCTTAAAGCGGAGCATACAGCGGCATGGGCAAAGATATGGGATATTTCCAAGATTACGATTGACGGCGATGATGACGCGATGTATGCGCTCAACTACTCAATCTATCATCTGAACTGCATTGCACCCAGAGAAATGAAAGGAAAATCTATTGCCGCAAGAGGACTGTCGGGACAGGTGTATAAGGGCGCGGTGTTCTGGGATACCGAAATGTTTATGATAGACTATTATATACATACAGAGCCTGAAATAGCAAAAAACCTCTTGCAATACCGTATAGCTACAATAGACGGCGCAAGAGCAAAGGCAAAGGAATACGGATTAAAGGGCGCATATTATGCATGGGAGAGCCAGGAGGGCGGCTATGAAGGCTGTTCCGATTATAACATTACGGATGTATTTACAAAGCGTCCCATGCGTACATATTTCCGCGATAAGCAGTATCACGTTTCGGCTGCAATAGTGTACGGTCTTATGAAGTATATCAAGGGAACGGGCGACTATGATATTTTGAATGAGGGCGCAATGGAGATGGTAATTGAATGTGCGGAGTTCTACCGCTCACTTCTTGTTAAAAAGGCAGATGAGCCGTATTATGAAATTCGCGATGTTGTAGGTCCCGATGAATATCATGAGAGAGTCAACAACAATTCGTATACTAACAGAATGGCAAAATTTATGTTCGATACCGCACTTGAGCTCATAGAAAAATACCCGTCTGATGAATATGACAGCCTAAAATCCATGCTTAAGGATTCATCTGAAAACATATTTATCCGTAAACCAAACGACAGCGGCATAATAGAACAGTTCGACGGATATTTTAAGCTCGAGGACGCATCGGTTGATGAAGTGAGATCACGACTCATTGATCCAAAGGAATACTGGGGCGGTGCGTACGGAGTGGCGGCGGATACGCAAGTGATAAAGCAGGCGGATATTGCCGCAATGCTCAGTATGTTCAGCAATGACTATACGGCGGATATAATGAAAAAGAATTTTGATTATTATGAGCCGAGGACGGAACACGGCTCATCGCTTTCGGCTTGTATGTATTCATTGCTTGCGTGCATGACCGGAAATCCCGATGCGGCATATCCTTTGTTTATGAAATCAGCCGCAGAGGACTTAAGACCGGGCGGAAAGCAGTGGTTGGGACTTATATATATAGGCGGCACACATCCGGCTGCGGCGGGGGGTGCGTGGATAGTTGCGGTTAAAGGCTTTGCCGGTATAAGCGAGCAAAACGGCAGGCTTGTATGCAGACCGTGTCTGCCTAAAAAGTGGAAAGGTATGAGCTTTAAGCTTATGTACAGAAATAAGATATACGACATTGCAATACAGGATAATAATGTATCAATAACCTAATAAATTATAGAAAATAACAAAAAAATCTGCCATAAAAACAAACAGCCCTTTCACTCGTGGGGCTGTTTGTTTTTTTTCAGATTTTATTTTCTGTTATATATATTATCGAAATGTGATTTCAATTTTTTGGGAGTCACATGCTTATGCTTTTTAAAAATCTCTTGGAAATATTTAACATCCTTGTATCCTACAGCTTCCGAAATCTGAGTTACTGTCATATTCGTGCTGTTCATCAGCTGTTCTGCAACGTCACATCTCACGCGCTGAAGATACGATTTAAATGTTTCGCCGGTATCAGTCTTAAAACGAGCACTTAAATATTGAGGCGAATAATAAGACATAGTACTAAATTGATTTAATATATTATTTTCGGCATAGTGAAGCGATACATAATCCTTAATCATTGTTACGGGATCGGTGTTTTGCATTTCTTTGGAGGATACTTGTCGTATGGATGACATAATCATGCTGATTAATAAGTTTTTCATTATTTGAAAATAATTAGTCATTTTGTTGCTGTATTCGTATTGCATCGCATAAAGCATATTTGAAATGTAATTATTACTATCATGAAAAATATACCGTGCGGGAGAGCCTATAATCTTATTTACGTCTATGTTGAGCAGAGGAGCACTGAGCAAATCCATAAATGTCATTTTTTTATTCCTGCTGTTGCCGAAAATAAGCTTCGGTGTAAAAATGCAGTTTATGACAGTGAGCTTATCTTCGTCTTTGGTTTTGGAGAATGAGTGTACACTGCCGGGTTCGATAAATACATAGTCACCCGCTTTAACGGCGTCGGAATTACCGTCAAGCGTATGGATTGCATTGCCGTGTATAATATATGCCAACTCAAAAAAGGTATGAGAATGGGGATCGCATACTGCAAGATCATCATGAAACACAATACCAATATTGCGGTTGGCAATAACATCCGTATTCAACTGCATCATAGTTGCCTCTTTTCTTGAATTATTTACCTTGACTCCGTTTGTTAAAATAACAAAAGCTATAGCTTTATTATCGTTACCTTATAGTAATTATTATACTATTTTTTCGTGATAAAGTCAATACAATATATGTAAAAAATTAAAATTTTGAGAGACAGGTTTGTAATATTAATATAAAAAAATGCAGCATCATAGGGGACGGATTATTTATTTCCCTCTTAAAAACAATATTTTTGTCGGTTGTTATTTGTTTTGCGAAATGTTATAATAGAATATAAGAACGATATGTATGGTAAAAAAATTCTAAGTAAGATTTTTGATCTCAAAATACACGGTATCCCCCCTTAGCTATATGGCTAATCTTTTGGATATTTCTCTCTCCCTCTCCAAAACGTGTATTTTGTGATGAGAAATTTTACCACACTGTGAAAAGGGTATATGATAGGCAATTGCGAAATAGCAAAAAAAATCTAATGTGAATAGTTGAAATAATAGAATAGTGTAAATTTCAATTTGAAGTATTGGAAAAACAGGTAAAAATGAAAAAAAGAGTACACAAATAAAAGGTACTCAAAACCAAAATTTAAAAAGTTATGCAATTAAAGGTTTTAAACTTCTGATAAGATCATGTTTGTGGATTTTATCAGCAAGAATTACCGTAATTAACTGGGTAATTCCAGAAAGAAGCAAATCAGCATGAATAGTTTTCTCATTCTGCGTTTTTCTTCCGGCAATACACATACTATCTTTAAAGTGATTGATAGATTGCTCGACAACGGAACGGATTTTGTAAGTTTTATCCCATTCTTCTGTACCACGGATAGTTCCGGGATATGCTCGCAAATTTCTTTCAGGGTAGATATAAATCATTCTACCGCTTTTTGAAGGTGTGCAAGGATTATCACAATGACATACACGGTGGTATTTACCGTCAGAGCATTTATCCCAAGTCATTTTTGGGCAAACGAATTTAAAAGTTGGTATACCACACCTTAAATTAGATGTATTTCCCTCTTGTCGCATAGGTAAGGTTGCATCATTAGGGCAGCAAGGAATACCATCTTCATTAATGTGATAATCAGAATTTTCTAAAGAAGAACGTCCGTTTAATGGAATATATGCTGTAGCAAATTTTCTGTTATTATCGAAAACATTATCTGTAAGTAAATCCCTGTATATTTCAACAGAATCAAAAGCGGCATCGCCAATAAATGTTTTAGGATTTATCAAAGGATGTTTTTTGAAAAAATCTGATAAAGTCGGTATTAATAATCGTGCATCGTGAACAGATTTGTCCTCATCCGGAGAATTGGATTTTTTGTTAATAACAATTTCGGGATGAGAATCAAAAAAATCATGATTGTAAAAGGAAATATTTCTAACAATACCTAAACCATTAACAATCATGCCAAATTTGTAGGCATAGCAAAAATGACCATTGATGTATAGTTGTTTAAAGTTTTCATTAGAAGCAGCATGAGAAGGCATAGAGCCGTAAGCAGCTTTGTAAGGGTCGTAATTTTCATCAAAATTCATAGCTTTAGCGTAAGCTTTGAGTTGTTTGATAATGCGATTAGAATATTTAGGGTTGTTTTCGGTAACGTAAGCTTCAATGCCGGAAGAATCAAAGATAGTCATGTCGGCTTTAGAAGAGTCAATGCTTTGGCATATTGGTTCGGTAATATCAACAAGTTTATCAAATACCAATTGTAAGTCCGAAAGGAAATCCTGTTTAAAGCGAGTGATTTTAGAAGCATCAGGGACTTTGTCAAACCCACAAAATTCTCTAAGAGGCTTTGAATAATTAAGAAAAACTAAAAGCAAGGTATCAGTAGGTATTGAAAAGATGCGTTGGATGATTAAAGCCCAAAGCATAGCGGTAAGGGGATATTTCCGATTTCTGCCCCAACGGGAATAATATTTCCTGTTAAAAGAATCGGGTACAATTTCATACAGATTGATGTGTTGTTCAAGAAGTGACAAGAAAGCAGGTTTATCTTCTGCAAATTTTTCTTGACAATCTTCAAAAACCTCTTGTAATGTTAGCTGTTTATGTGGTATCATATATATGCAACTCCTTATTGGTTTTTGTATTATTGTTGAGTAGTTACTTCAATTATACCACAAATCAGTGAGGAGTTGTAGTTTTTTTGCAAAAAAAATTTCCCGTATTTATGCGGGGTGTGGCATTTCGCAAATGCCTAATATTTACAGTGAAGTGAAAGGAGAACTCAAAATGGCAAATATAACAATTTACGGCGGAGGATTTCAAGCAGCGGCGGCAGCGTCAAAAGCTGCTTCACAAGCCGGAAATGCACAAATCTATGTTATAATTCCTTATCCTGTATCAGACACTTCAAAAGCGTTTGGAAGTATCGGAACGCTTGGCGGACAAAACTATTTTGATGTTCGTTCTTGGAACGGAACTTTCCCGTACAAAGGCTCGTTTGAATGGTGGTACAGTCAGGGAAGTTCCTTTTACAGCACAGAAGCAATGGCAGCACGGCTTACGGCTGATGTAACCAAATATAGTAATGTGACGGTTTATTACGGATATGATATATGCTCGTTCAACACAGCGAGCAACCCATATAGAATATCACAGGTTACAATAAAGAAAATAACAAGAAATTCAACTACCGGCTTTTTGCAATGGAGCACGGGGACACACACATTAAGCGGAACCGTTTTTATTGATGCCTCTGATGACGGAAGGCTTACAAGACTTGTAAACTTTGGCGGTACAGTCGGACGTTACGATTGGCCGAGCAGTAAACTTGATTCAGACGAAAAAGGTTCAAGTGGAAAACCCAGACAACAAGTGGCAACACTTATGTTTCAGGTCAAGAATATTCAGTTTAACGGACAAAACAGTTACAATGATATGAATTGGGATACATCGACGAATGGTACAAAAGGCGTGTATGGCGGACGAGTTACCTACGCAAATGACAGTTATATAAAATCATTTAATGATTATTGGGGTCCGAGAGGATTTGCAATTAAGCCGTTAAATGCCGCACAAGACGGAAACGGCAGTCCTAATTGGTGGATAAATACATTGTTGGTGTTCAATGTTGACGGCAGAGCACACGAACGCGATAGAAATACAGCGTGCTTTCCGAGTGATATGAGAAGTGATTATATTACCGTAGACCAAGCGTGGGTGAATGCGCGGAATATGCTGACAGAAACCGGCCCGTATTCATTTATGACGGCATTAAGAAGATTCGGCGGATTCAGTAATGCAGAGCTTGTTATGGACGGAGGGCAGCCTAAGGTCGGAGCTGTTATGTATATAAGGGAAACAATACATATGGCGAAAGATTCCGGCAGCAGAGAAAACGGCACATACAACTCAAATTATGAAGTTACCGACCACGAATGCCACCGCGCCGGAACTTCACCGAATAACGGCAGCGACGCGGCAAACTATGCGACAAGGATTGGCCTAAATTACTATTGGTCTGACATTAACGCCTATAAATTTGAAGATATGAAGAAGAACGGCGAATATATTTGGGGAGGGGCTATTGCGAATAAACTCCGCGATGATTTGCATACAAGTACCTATCCTGTTGATGATAATTCACCGCATTATCCGGCGTATATTCCGTACAATGCTTTGACAACAAATTATGTAGCCAACTTGTTAATACCGGGTTATGCGGTAGGTGCTTCATCTTATGCGTGGGCCGAGATGAGGGTGTTCCCTAATCTTTGCGTATTAGGCGATGCTGCAGGTGCAGCGGCTGCATATGCCGTAAACAATAATAAACAACCATTATACTTTTCAAACAGCGATATTGCGGCGGTGCAGTCAATATTATCAAATTCCTGCAATGCAAAGCTTGAAAAATAAACGGGGAGATATAAAATGCGAAGTTCTTTATATTATCATATAAAATTAATATCGGTTTTGCTGACCGTGTTTTTAATATTTGCAAACTTTTCTGTTAGCAGAGCCGCAACGCTTGAAAATGCAAATGTATCTGAATATGCAAAACCATATATTGAAAAATTAACTGAAAGTATTCAGTTTGATTATGATGATTATACAAAACCGATAAAGCGTGATGAGTTTGCAAGGCTGATATATTTTTCGGTAAAGCAAATGTCTGACACGATGAATACAAAAGTCATTCTAAACGATGTCAAGCCTTTATTTACCGATACAGACGATGTTTGCATAGGAGCATTGTCAAATGCCGGAATTATAACAGGCAGAAGCGACGAGTGCTTTTCGCCTAACGATTTTCTCACAAGAGAAGAAGCCGCCGCTGTTATCGGCAGAGCTTTTGACCTGTTCGGATTTAAGCGATTGAATAAAATAACGAATTTTGCTGATAAGAGTAATATTTCGCCGTGGGCTGTTTCAGCAGTTGATTCACTATGCCCGTATAAAATAATTATAGGAACGGATAACGGTAACTTTCTTCCGAAAAGCACAACAACAAGAGAACAGGCAGCCATAATCACGCAAAGGTTTATGCGTATGACGGAGCTTTTTGAGGTTGACGAACCGCTTCCTGACGGTTATAGCGCTTGGCAAACTTGGTCTGCAAGCTATGTAGAGGATAACAAGGGTAAGGTTATATTTTCACTTCCCCGATATTTCCCGCCGGAAATGGGTAAATCGGTTGAAAGCTATGACGGAATAAGAATATGTAAATATAAAGACAGCTATATTTATATTACATCGGGAATTGATGCAATAAGCGCCGCACAAGGGAGTACAATTCCGGGAACGGCTGTGTTTGACATATTAAGCGGCAGTGAACTTATGTTTGTGCCTATGCGGCAAAATGACATCGGGAATTGGGCGTCGGGGTTTTATGACTTTACATCCGATGGAGAATATTTGATTTTCTATCATCAGATGCATAAAGGTTCAACAATGAGTGATAACGGGAAATATGTTTATGGCATATATGATATTAACGGAAATGAAATTTTGTCGGTATCTCATCTGTGGCAGGCATTATACAGCGCCGGTTGGGTAAGTGAAGAAACAGAACCGTTTATTAAATAACCGCTTAAATACAATCAAAATCAATATTTCAAAAAGGCAATCCTTGTTTTGAGGATTGCCTTTTTGTTTTATCGGCAGAAAAACATATGTGATTACTACACCATACAAATAAAAAATGCCCTGCATAGGACAAAATTATGCTTTTTGTGATATGCCCTGCGGCACGGAGGACACTTTATGAAGCACAGAGCAAAGCGCAAAAAGCATAAGCCTAAAGGACATCGCCGCAAATCTTCGGACAAACATCACAGAAAACCGCCGCCGTATCACAGCCGTGCGCCGCCGCCCTCCGTATTGAATATTCAAAAAATATCAATACGGGGGAACAAAAAATGCGTTCAAAAAAATTTTTTCAACTTTTTTTCATTTTCGAGTTGCCAAAACGGCGACTTCTGCACTACCTATATGAAAGGGAAAACAGAACACCACTTTCGCAAGTGCGGAAGGAGGTGAGAAAATGAAAAATTCCAAAAAAAGCGAACAGCGCATACAGAATCAATTCGGAGCCTTCTGTACCCGTGTTTTGAAAAATGAAACAAGGTACATTCAGCGTGAACTTGGCAATAAGGCTATCAGGGAAAAATCGTATGACGAGCTTTCCGAAAAAGACCTCTACGAGTTGGCAGCATATGACAGCTATTTTGACGGCGAACATTCCTTTGATGTTCAGGGAAAAGAAATAGTTGTTAAGGGCGATATGCTTGCGGCTGCTCTTGAAAAACTTCCGGCGGACAAGTGGGATATTATTCTGCTTTCATATTTTATGGAAATGACCGACAGGGAAATCGCAAGGGAGCTTGACACGGTACATCAGAATGTATCAAAGCGGCGAGCCCGCATACTGAAACTTATGCGCGACTATTTGGAGAAGGAGGGTTTTGAGTGGCCTCAAATGTGAAAAACTTACCGCTGTCGGTTATCATTGCCGCAACGAGTGGTGACGGGCAGGCTTTGGGCGCTGTTCTCACTCACTACCGGCGGTACATACGCAGTTTGGCAACACGGACGCTTACAGACGAATACGGTAACGAATATTATTATGTTGATGAAGAAATCGAAAAGCGTCTTGAAGCCCGGTTGATTTACAGCATAGTAACCGATTTCAAAATCTTACCCGATTAAAAGCTGGCATTAAAAAGGTTGGGGGTGCGTTCCCTTTCCGCACCCCTTTTCACCACGATTATCGTTCTATCAAAACATATTCAAAATCGGGTATGTTTTGATAGGCTGATAATAGCTTAAAATAAATGTTCTTTGACAAAGAAAGCGCATAGGCGCAGTATAGACAGTCTTTCAACATTCAGTCATGGCAGAGCTTATACAGTAAATGCGCCACGACGTCGGGGCAAGCTATAAAATATTCATTTTCGCATAAATGCAAAAATTCACTTTTTCCGCTGCCCCTCCTTTTTCCCAAAAAGCCTATCGGCTTTTCGGGAGCCCTATTAAAATGACAGAGCGAGAAACATTTTTACCGTAAATGCAGAATAAAAGGCAATTTTGCACAGCAATGACACTATGATGAAATAATGATACTCCCGTCTTGAACGCGTCACTGCATTGGGCGGTTGCATAAGAACTATGCGGAGGGTGAAAGTCCCGTGAGCCGTGCCACCGGCTGTCAGGCTGTCGTTAAATAAATTAACTTATTTTAGGAGGTGCTATTATGGCAACTAAAAACACTAAACAGGAAATAGTGCCTATGCTTAAAACTGTGGAGCAAATGAGTCGTATAAGCGGAATCGGCGAAAACAAACTCCGTGAGCTTATGGATAACGGAGAATTGGAGTATGTGCAAAATGGTAATAGACGTTTGATAGCAAATTCAGCCATTTGGGATTGGTACAACCGAGCAAAACATCAAGCAAAAAATTGTATGGCAGGTGATATATAAATGGGTATATCTGCAAGACAGGTAAAAAACAAGCGCGATAGTAACGGCGTGTTGACAGGTAAATCCGGTACGGTTTATGATGTCAATATAAAATATAAATCACCGGAGGGCAGGAAAACTTATTCTAAAAAAGGATTTGCAACGAAAAAAGAAGCGGTACAGCACGAGGCGGAAATGAAAGTTAAACTGTCAAATCCCGTTTATACACCCGTTGCCGCAACACAAGGCAAGCAAACGGTAAAAGAATATATGGAGGAATGGGTTGAAAATCACGGCAAGGCAAATTTAAGACCAAGCACATTTGCAAGCTATAAGGGACATATAAAAAACCATATTGTTCCTTGTATCGGGCATATTCAACTTAATCAGCTCACTCCGGCTATGCTTGACGGTATGTTTCAGACTATGTTTGAAAAAGGCTTATCCAACAGTACAGTACGATATGCTCAACGAATTATGAGCGTTGCGTTGGAACACGCAAGAAAGTACCGATACATAGAAACAAATCCTGCCCGTGATGTCATAACTAAATTTGGAAAGCAGGGCAAAACACCAGATCCGTACACTATTGAACAAATGCAAAATTTTATGGCTCACATTTTGGGTACGGAATGGGAAATGCCTGTTGTATTGGCGGGAATGTACGGACTTCGTATTAGTGAGATTTTGGGATTGGAAAAATCAAAAATAGATTTGAAAAATATACGTTTCAGCGTTGATGAACAGTTGCCGTTCAATTTGCCGGCCGGAACAAAGTTTATAGAAAAATTAGCTCCGACAAAATCAAATGACAGAGTTTTACCGATTACGGAAGAAACTTTACCATATTTCATACGGCAGTTTAATTTGATTGAAAGTCAGAAAAATATGATTGTGGCGAGCGGAGGGGAATACTACGATAATGATTTATTTATTGCAAAGCCTGATGGCTCGCCTTATCGCAGAGATAGAATGTCATCTAATTTCGGACAGCTTATAAGACACCTTGAAATGCCGCATTTGAGATTTCACGATTTAAGGCATACGGCAGCGACGAATATGCACCAGTTGACAGGTGATTTTTATACAGTAGGTGAAATATTGGGACATACATTAAAGGGAATCGGAATGTCACTTGGCATATCAACAAACCTTGAAGCGGTAACCGCACAATATGTTGATGTGCGGCTTGAAAGAAAGCGAGATGTTTTATCTGTGTATCACCGAACGCTGCAACCACAAAATAACAATGCTCAAACCAATACCAAAAAACAAAAAAATAAAAATGATATTGAACTGTAAGCGTAAAAGTGTTTACAGTTTTTTATTGCTGTTTATATTGTTTTAAGGAATGTGGGCACCATTTGGGCACCAATTTACATATTCGGCGATTTTAAGTTGTGTTTCATACGAACACAAGGGCACCACAAAACAGGGCACCATTGGCACCATTTCGGAAGAAGAAAAAATTATGGGCACCAAAAATAAAAAGTAAAAAGCCTTGAAAGCGTTGTACTTTCAAGGCTTGTGGCGGACAGGGTGGGATTCGAACCCACGAGCCGCTTGCGCGACTACCTGATTTCGAGTCAGGGCCGTTATGACCACTTCGATACCTGTCCATATTAAATTTTAGAGATTGTAACGAGATTTCGAGTCAGCCCCGTTATGACCACTTCGATACCCGTCCTTGCCGGTCAAGTCTACATACCCGATATATCGGCATAAGTTGAACTGACTTATCTATTATATCAGCAATACAGGAAAAAGTCAAGCACTTTTTTCAAAAAAACTTGTTTTTCTCAAAAAAGTTTATACTTGGCGGAGTATTATCCTTAAATTATTGTATGTTATAAAAATAAATGAAAATCTGATACATAAATTAGAGGTAAAGACAGAGGGAGAGACAGAGAAATAAATATCGGGGACGGATTACGCCGCCCCCGATAAAATTGAATAAGAAACATAAAAATTTCGAAGATAAAGGGTTATGCCAAACTCTTTATCTTGCAATTATAACTTATTTTATCGACTATTTCGTCTTCGTTTATGTTTTCGGGAACTTCAAAAACTATTTTATAATTTCTCGTTTCGGCTTCTTTGTTTTTCTCAACGGATACATCCGATACGGTTGCGCCGATTTCGGACAGCATAGTTTTTATGTGTATCTGATAATCCGCTGCGTCAACATCGCTTATGTATAATGCCTTGCTTTTTGGCATTTGCAGCCATCTGAAATTTCGATGCAGCAAAATCTGTGCCGCAACAATTGTCAGCATTGTGACAAAACCCAGAACATAGAGACCTGCGCCGATTGCCATACCTATTCCTGCCGTTGCCCATATTCCCGCTGCGGTTGTAAGTCCCGTTATTGAATTTTTGTGCACGAAAATCATTCCTGCGCCCAAAAAGCCTATTCCGCTTACCACCTGGGCGGCAATCCGTGCGCCGTCCGCGCCGCGCATTCCCATTTCACCCGATACCGTATCTGAAAATCCGTATTTTGAAATTACCATCATCAGAGCCGCTCCGACCGCAACAATACAGTGTGTTCTGACACCTGCGCTTTTGGAACGTGTAAGCCTTTCGAGGCCTATTATTACACCGCATATACCTGCTGTTATTACCCTTACGGCAAGCGCAAGCTGGTATATCTGAAAGTTATCTGTTGTCATTATATCTCCGCCTTTCGGTTTGGTTTGTTATATTAAAGTGTGTTCGGATACGATTCAATCGCACCGAATCTTTGAACGCTTTCGCCGCAATATTTGTTGGATGCCGCGAGATAGTTTTTAAGCTCGGTCTCGGACAGTCTTTCGAGACCGTCTCTGTCGATTCCGTTTTGATAAAGATTATACAAAAACGAACCGCAAAACGCATCGCCTGCGCCCGTTGTGTCGATAGCTTTAATCTTTTCGGACGGTGAAAATGCCTGTGCGTTTGACGTGAATGCATATGCCCCGTCCGCTCCGCAAGTGTGCAATACAAGCTTTGCCGTCTTTAAAAGTCTTTGACATCCCTCTTGAACATTATCTGTTTCGGTTATGAATGAAAGTTCTTCGTCCGAAATTTTTATTATGTCCGCATAAGCCAGAAATTCGATTACCGCCGCTTTTAAATCCTCTCGGCTTTTCCAAAGCGGAAATCTCAAATTCGGGTCAAAGCTGATTATTGCGCCGTTTTGCTTTGCAAATTCTATTGCGCGTCTGTGTGCGTCTTTCATGGGAAAGTCACCGAGCGACACGGAACAAAAATGCAGTGCAAAGCAGTTTTTGAAATCCGATTTTTTCAAATTTTCCGCGGTATAAAGCATATCGGCGGACGGATTCCGATAAAATGAAAATGTTCTTGCGCCATCAGCGCTGAGACTCACGAATGCAAGCGCGGTGTTTGCCGCATCGGTTCGGGTCACAAATTCGGTGCCTATATTATATTGTTTGAGCGCGTCTGAAATCTTATCGCCGAACGGGTCATTCCCGAGCTGTGTGCAAAGCCGAGTCTTTCCGCCGAGCTTGGCAAAAGCACCGAGCACATTTGTCGGCGCGCCCCCTATTTTGGGCGCAAAAGCCGTGACCTCAGAGAAGTCACAGCCATATTTGTCGGGTATAAAGTCAATAAGAGCTTCGCCTATTGCGAATAATGTATCTTTCATATCTCAATACCTCATATGTTCGGATTTATGATAAACTTTCCGCGGCGGCGCAAATCTTTGTCCGCCAAAATCACGGGAAGCTCATCGAGAGACACCGTTTTATAAACGGGAGTGCTTATGTCTATACGATTTGAATCAATCATTTCAATTGCGCGCTGTTGTGTGTACGGATTGATGTATGATGCCTTAATCTCTATTTCTTTTTTGAAAATCTCAAACGGTTTTATCGAAACGGTATCGTTGGGCGCGGTCAGACCAAAGAACATTACGATTGACTTTTTACCGGCAATATCAATCGCCTGTTCCATAGTTGATGCGCGGCCGACACATTCGATAACCTTGCTGACCCTGTTTATCCCGTGTCGGGTCAAAGCATCTTTCACGTTTTGCGATGTGGGGTCTATGCAAAAATCCGCACCGAGCTTTTCGGCGAGAGCGCGTTTTTCGCTCTGAGGCTCTATTGCGATAATCTTTGCCGCGCCCGATGTCTTAGCCAGCTGAAGCATTATCATTCCAATCATACCGCATCCGATAACAACCACTGTATCGTCCGTTTTTATATCACACATATCGATTCCGTGCATACAGCACGCAACGGGTTCGCACATTGCCGCTTGTTCAAACGTTGTCGTGCAGGCAATCTTGTATACCTGACTTTCGGGAACGGCGCAATACTGTGCGAATCCGCCGTCCACGGTTGTTCCTATACCGATTATGTTATCACAAAAATGACCGATTGCGCTTTTGCAATAATAACAGCTTCCGCACAATTTGTTTGGGTCAACGCACACTCTGTCACCGACCGAAACAGTCTTTACATTATCGCCGACTTCTGTTACCACTCCCGAAAATTCGTGACCGAGCGTTGTTCCGGGCGGTGTTGCCGCCGCGCCCTCGTCACCGTCGAAAATATGAATATCCGTTCCGCATACGCCGCAAGCCATAACTTTTATAACGACCTCATCGGCTTTCGCTTTTGGAATGTCCTTTTCTTCTATATTTAGATTATTCTTTCCGTAAAATACAGCAGCTTTCATATGTATTCCCCCTTAATATTTGACTGCGCATTGTATCGCGCGCCTGTTTTTATAATAGTATATGTTTTCAAAGCCAATCTCTTTAATAATCTCGTATGCCGCGTCAAAACTGTTTGCCGAATTTTGGCTTATGTGTGCATCCGAACCGAGCGTAATCAAATATCCGCCCATATCTCTGTACATTTCAAGAATCCATTTCTCGGGCATAAACTCGCAATAGACGCTGTCTTTGTATACGCATGAGGTGTTTATTTCAAGCGCAATCTTGCGCTTTATTACCTCTTTTAAGACTTTCTCTATCTTGGCACGGTAATTTTTTGCGTCAATATTCAAGCCGTACTTTCCGTTAATGTATCTCAAAGGACAGGTCAGATGTGCAAGTATGTCAAAATCACATTCATTGAGCATAACATACATATCATCAAAATATTTGTCAAAATATTTTTCGGTTGTTTCCTTGCCGAGTTCGCCGAAGTTAATCGTTGAGTACGGCATTTCGTAACCGTCAAACTTCACCGCGTGAACAGAGCCGATGACGACATCGGTATCATATTTTTTTAGAATATTCGCCGCCGCATCGGGAAACCAAAAGGCTTCGCCCATTTCAACGCCTTTTATGACCTCAACGCCGCCGCTTTCGTTTGCCGATTGAGCATCGTGTGTCGAACCGCTCAATACCTTATCCAAATCGATTGTTTCGCAATACTCAATATCGCAATGGTCGGTAACGGCAAAGCCTTTCAGGCCGCGCGATTCCGCGCTTTTTTTCATATCGGTCACGGGACACGTGGAATCGTGTGAATTTTCGGAATGTGTGTGCATATCGTATATTATGCCGCAATTTTTAAAAGGTTTTATCGTTCCGTCCGTTTCGATAATGTCGGGATTAAAGCGCTCTGTTGCTTTATAAAAATCCGCATAGTTATCGATAATCCATATTCCGAGTTTGGCGAAATTTTTAATCTTTGACGCTGATTCTTCATCAGCGAAAGGAACTCTTACCCACGATGTGCGCCGACACTCGAACGGAAGCCATACCGTGAGCCGCTCGCGCGGAATAAGGGCACTTAACTCGTTTAGGGTGTTTGTTGTAACCTCGCCGTCATAATCGATTGCCGTGTTCGGAAGTCGCTTGAGACACTTTTTAATAAACTCTATGTCGTTTGAGGTTATCGAAATTAAGTCTTGATACGGGGTTAAAAGCTCAAATAAAATGCCGAGCATTTCATCCGAGAACTTTTGTATCTTATTATCGATTTTAAGGTGTATACCCTCTGATTTTGCCAAAGTCAAAACATCATCAAAGAGCGGAATTTCTTCGCCGCGGAATTTATTCGACACACCGATTCCCAAATCGTATTTGAGAGCCTCGGTATATGTAATGTCATTTATTCGTATTTCTTTGGTCGGCACGGTGCCGTATGCCGGAGATGCCGTTCGGTTTATCGTATCATCGTGCAGGGTAACGATTTTTTTATCCGCCGTATATCCAAGGTCGAGTTCAATCACGTCATATCCCTGTTCCACCGCCGCTCGGTAAGCCGACATTGAATTTTCGGGATATTCGCTCGCAACACCCATATGCGCCTGAAGGGCAATGGTTTTTAAATTATCGGATTTTTTCAAAATAAGACCCTCTTTCACCAATGTTTAACATATATAATAGCACGTTAATTTTAAAAATCAAGGTACGCCGTGATTTGTGATTATTCGCTCGCGAAAACGCTCATTTCGAGGTTTAAAAACGCTCAAACGCTCATATTTTTATTGACGAACGGATGATTTTGTGGTATATTTATTAAAAATCAAACGTAATGTATGCGAAATAGGGTTCCCGAAAAACGGAATGTATACCACGAATTATGCGTATATTCACCAAGAATATAAAATTTTTAAAGGAGAATCAAACGTGAACAAGGACAGAGAAAAAGAGATAATAAAAATCCTGCTTGCCGAGGAACAGGTGACCGTTGCGTATCTTGCCGACAAGCTTTATGCAAGCCGCCCGTCAATCCGCCGTGACCTTGCTAATCTTGAAAAGATGCAGCTTATACATCGAACGCACGGCGGAGCGGTTTTAAATAACAGCAGTATGGCCGATTCGAAAATTCCGTTTATACTGCGCGAACTTGAACATGGTACAGCAAAGTCGAAAATGGGCAGAGCCGCCGCCGAGCTTGTCAATGACGGAGATGTTATCCTGCTTGACGCGTCAACGAGCGCATACAATATAATTCCGTTTTTGGCAAACAAAAAGAATCTTACCGTTATAACAAGCGGTCTTAAACTGATGCAATCCGCAGGCGAACACGGGATAAAGGTTTTGGCCACGGGCGGCGAGCTTATAACCTCGTGTATGTCGCTTGTCGGTCCTGAGGCTTATTCGATTATTGAACGTTATACGGCAAACCTTTTGTTCTTTTCCTGCCGCGGCTTGACCGTTGACGGTTGTGCAACCGATTTTTCGGTGGAGGAAAATTGGGTTCGGCGCATAATGCTCAGGCACGCCGAAAAGAGAGTCTTGCTCTGTGACAGCAGCAAAATCGGCAAGTCATACGTCAACGCTATCTGTACAGTGCGCGACATTGATTATATTATAAGCGAAAAGCCTTTGCCGCCGCCGCTCGATAAAAAAGAGTATTCCGCCGCGATTACGTCCGTTTAAAAACAAATCGTCCGCGCATAACTTGCGCGGACGATTTGTTTAAGTACCGAACAGAGACAGATGTCGGACACTTCTCCCCTTTTATCGGAATTCTACCGATTGTGCGGCTAAATATTTTTATCACGGTCGCCGCCGACAAAGAATACTGCCACAGTACCTATGCCGGTATGGCTTCCGATAACCGTTCCTATATCATTTATCATAACGGGTGCGGCAAGCTTTGGAAAAGCTGCCTCGATTCTGTCGGCAACCTCGCGCGCATCGTCATAGCACGCCGAGTTTGATATAAAGCACTTTCCGTTATAATCTGTGCCGCCGACCGCGTTTTCTTTCATACGCTCAACGATTCTTTCGATAACTTTCTTTTTGGTGCGAACCTTTTCAACGGGGGTGAGCTTGCCTTCATTATCAACGTGCATAAGCGGACATATCCTGAGAACAGTCCCGGCAATAGCCGCCGTTGCGGTGACTCTGCCGCCTCTTTTGAGATGAAAGAGGTCGGTTGTAAAGAACCAGTGATGAACGGTTTTTTTGTTATCCTCTATCCATTTGCAAAGCTCATCATAGCCCATGCCCGAATCGCGTCTGTCCGCCGCCATATCGATAATCAAGCCAAAGCCCGCCGACGCACAGAGCGTATCAATAACGGTGATGTTTCTTTCCGGATATTTCGCCGATAATTCGTCCGCCGCAATTCTCGCCGAGTTATAAACGCCCGATATTCCCGTTGACAAAGAAAGATGAATAATATCCTTTCCGTCTTTGAGATACGGCTCAAAAAATTGCATAAATTCATCGGTGTTTACCTGCGATGTGGTCGGCATGGCACCGTCAGCAATCATTTTATAAAAATCCGATATTTTGACCGTTTCACCCAAGTCATCGGGATAAGACTTTCCGTCAATCACAAAATGGAAACAGACATACGGGATATTTCTTTTGTCAAGATATTCTTTTGGCATATCTGCCGTCGAACAACAGGTGATAACATAGTTATTTTCCAAAACAAATTTCTCCTTACACCTTGTAATTTTTTTATACATATGTTAAAATAACTCAAAACGAATAAAAAAGCAATTACATAAATCAAAAAATGAAAGTTAATTATACACATTTATAAAACTGTAAACAAATGATTTGTGACACAAGGAGGATAAACACATTATGGAGGATAAACGAGTAATCAAAACCAAGCGGAATTTAAAAAGGACGATGATAGAGATGATTTGTGATATGCCGTTTGAAAAAATAACGGTATCCGAGCTTTGCCGTCTCGGCGAAACGAGCCGTATCACATTTTATACCCATTATGATGACAAATATGACCTTGCCGAAGAAATTTTCGGCGATTATGTCAAAGAGGCGGTCACGGATTACTACCGCCTTCAGGAACGGAATAATCCGAATCGGCTTGCTCTTTTCGGATATTATAATATGTTGGATTGCATATTGAATCTGTACAGCCGAAACAGGCGGATTTTTGCAATGATTTCATCCGAGCGCAATCCGTATCTTTATTCGGCGTTTTATCAGCATATTTTCAGAAACGTCTATGACTATATCATACGCCACAGCGCCCAAATGCGCCCGAAATATCCGCCGCGGCAGATGGCGGCGCTAATCTGTAACGGCTTGTGGGGTGTGATAACGGAATGCTGTACGCGTGAGGGTGATTTTGAGAGCGTGCGCGGCGATATTATGTCTATGTTCAATGACATTCTTCAATCGGGCATATTCAGCATATTGGAGCGAAAATAAGTATTATCGGATATGGTATTTGGCGTTCGGTTGTCAAATAAGCTCATTTATTGTTTTATTTACCTAAAGTTTGAGCCGCAGGGGTTCAAAAATCTACATTTTAAAGACTTGACTTTTCGGCGAAAATAATATATTGTAATTATTATGTATAAAAATATACCAAAATATGATTGGGGGTATCTCTATTGGAGAATATTGTCAGCCTGAATGATGTAGAAGTAACCTTTGACGGCGAAACAATTCTGAACAAAATCAACCTGGACATCCGCGACAAAGAATTTGTAACGCTTCTCGGTCCGTCCGGCTGCGGAAAAACAACAACTCTGCGTATAATCGGCGGCTTTTTAAAGCCCGACAGAGGAAGCGTTATGTTTGAGGGCAAACAGATTACGAATCTGCCGCCTTATAAGCGCAACGTAAACACCGTTTTTCAAAAATACGCGCTCTTTCCGCATCTGAACGTGTTCGAAAACATCGCGTTTGGGCTTAGAGTCAAAAAGCTTTCCGAGGACGAAATTAAAAATCGTGTCGGCGAAATGCTGAATCTTGTCAACCTCAAAGGCTTTGAACAGCGCAACGTTCAAAACCTCTCGGGCGGTCAGCAACAGCGTGTCGCAATCGCGCGTGCGCTTATAAACCGACCAAAAGTTTTGTTGCTTGACGAACCTCTCGGCGCGCTTGACTTAAAGCTGCGCAAAGAGATGCAGAACGAGCTTAAACGTATGCAGCAAAGTCTTGAAATTACATTCATATATGTAACCCATGACCAGGAAGAGGCTTTGACGATGAGCGATACCGTTGTTGTAATGAAAGACGGAAACATTCAACAGGTTGGCGCGCCCGTGGACATATATAACGAACCCAAGAACGCATTTGTTGCCGACTTTATCGGCGAGAGCAACATTCTTGACGGTATAATGCTCTGTGACCGCAGCGTCCTGATTTGCGGTCACGAATTTGAATGTGTTGACAGCGGTTTCGGCGAAAACGCACCCGTTGACGTTGTTATCCGACCCGAGGACATAACTATCACATCGGCTGAAAACCGAAAGATTAAGGGCATTGTGCGCTCGGTGACGTTTAAGGGCGTTCACTATGAAATGGTGGTTGACTCATCGGATTTCAGCTGGCTTGTTCACTCGACACGTGCCGCACAGGTGGATTCAGAGGTCGGAATATCTTTCGGACCCGATGATATTCACATTATGCACAAGATGGACTCTTAATCGAAAGGTCGGGTGATAATATTGACAGTAAAAAAAGGAATAGGACAAAAGCTTACCGCATCCCCGTATCTTTTGTGGATGGGTGTGTTCGTTATCATTCCGCTTATAATGGTCGGATTCTTTGCGTTCGTAACCGACAGCGGCGAATTTACTCTTGAATATTTAAGAGAGGCGTGTCAGTACGGCAGCATTTTTTGGCGTTCGGTCTGGATGGCGGCTTTATCGACTTTGATATGCCTTGTGATTTCTTATCCCCTGGCGTACATACTCTCGCGAATGAATACAAAGGTGCAAAGCACAATGCTTATGATTGTGATGCTTCCGATGTGGATGAACTTTCTTTTGCGCACCTATGCATGGATGACGCTTCTGGGAAACGAAGGCGTGATAAATTCGCTTTTGGGACTGGTCGGTATCGGACCTTTAAAGATGCTTAACACCCAGGGCGCAATCGTTCTCGGTATGGTATATAACTATCTTCCGTATATGATTCTTCCGTTGTATTCGGTTATGGTTAAAATTGATGACAGCGTGTTAGAGGCGGCTCAAGACCTCGGCTGTGGCAGAGGAAGCACGATTATGCGTGTGGTTGTACCGCTAAGCCTTCCGGGGATTATGTCGGGAATAACAATGGTTTTTGTCCCGGCGATAAGTACGTTTATAATATCGCGTATGCTCGGCGGCGGTTCTAACCTGCTCATCGGCGATTTGATTGAGATGCAGTTCTTGGGCAACGCGTACAATCCGAATCTCGGCGCGGCAATCTCGCTTGTTCTTATGGTGATTGTTCTGATTATTATGGCGGTAATGCATCAGTTCGATTCCGATGATGACGACCGTGTACTTTTATAAAAAGGGGGTAACTTTATAAATGAAAAAATCATCCGATAAAAAATGCGGTACTCTGTCAAAGCTGTACCTCGCGATAGTCACTCTCTTTTTGTACATACCGATATTCGTAATGATTGTGTTCTCGTTTAATACAACCAAAAGCCGCTCGGTTATGTCGGGATTCACTCTTGATTGGTACGTTCGGCTTTTTCATAACGAGCTTATCTTAAAATCTCTCGGCAATACCGTTATTATTGCCGTTTGCGCATCGGTTGCCGCAACGGTTCTCGGAACGCTTGCTGCAATCGGAATAAGCCGAATGGGAAAGCATTCAAAGGCGGCGGTAATGCAGGTAACAAATATTCCTATCGTTAATCCCGAGATTGTGACGGGCGTATCTCTTATGCTTTTGTTTGTGTTTTTTCAGGCACGAATGAATTTAGAGTTCGGCTTTGTCACGCTTATAATCGCACATATCACGTTTGACGTACCGTATGTGGTCTTAAACGTTATGCCGAAATTCCGACAGATGCAGCCGAATATTTATGAGGCGGCACAGGACCTCGGATGCGGACCGGTAAAGTCGTTTTTTAAAGCGGTTATGCCCGAAATTATGCCGGGTGTTCTGTCGGGATTTATGATGTCATTCACGTTCTCTCTCGATGACTTTGTTATCAGTTATTTCACGAGCGGAGCAACGTCACAGACCTTGCCGATTACTATATATTCGATGACACGCCGAAAGGTAAGCCCCGAAATAAATGCGCTTTCGACAATAATATTTGTGATAGTCCTCATTGTGCTTGTGGCAAAGAATATCATCGAGCGCCGCAGGGCAAACACAAAAAAACTCAATGCTTACGAAGAAAAGCATTTGAGCGCGGCAAAGCGCAGGATTATAAAAAGGGTTGCCGTGTCTGCCGTTGCGGTTTGTCTTGTCATAGGTATGACAATCCTGACTCTCGGCGGTTTTGATACCGATGTTCCCGATGAACTCACGGTTGATGACCCCGAATACTATACCGCGCTTAAAGGGCAGGACGTAACGATAAACGTGTATAACTGGGGTGAATATGTTCCGACCGGTGAGGACGGAACAATCGATATTAATTCCGAATTTACCAAGCTTACCGGCATAAAGATAAACTACAGCACTTATGCCACAAACGAAGAATTATATGCAAAGCTCAGGGCGGGCGCGGCGAGCTATGACGTAATAATTCCGTCCGATTACATGATTTCGCGTATGATTAAAGAAGATATGTTACAGCCGCTCGACTTTGATAATATCCCAAACTATAAATACATAATGGATAAATTTAAGTCGCCCGAATATGACAGTGACGCAAAATTTTCGATTCCTTATACATGGGGAACGGTCGGAATCGTCTATAACAGCGAGCTTACCGACCTGTCCGAGGACGAAATAGACTGGGACGTTTTCTGGAACAGCGATTATGCCGACAATGTATTGATGTTTGATAATCCGCGTGACGCATTCGCGATTGCTCAATCCCTTTTGGGACAGTCGATGAATACCGAGGATAAAAAGGAACTTCGTGCGGCGGCGGATAAGCTCAAAGAGCAAAAGAAGAACGTTCAGGCATATGTAATGGACGAAATTTTTGATAAAATGGGCGCGGGTGAGGCGGCTTTTGCACCGTACTATGCCGGTGATGCCATCACGATGATGGAGGATAACGAAAGCCTCGGCTTTGTCCTTCCGAAAAGCGGAACAAATCTGTTTATCGATGCGATGTGTATTCCCAAATGCGCAAAGCAAAAACAGGCGGCGGAGATGTACATAAACTTTATGTGCGAACCCGAGACCGCCCTTGCCGTTGCCGACTATCTCGGATATTCAACGCCGAACAGCGGTACATATGAGCTTTTGGACGATGAAATCAAAGAGGACGGCATATCTTATCCCGATGATGAATTTTTGAACGAACGCTGTGAAACGTTCCGCAATCTGTCCGATGAGGCAAACCGATATATGCAGGATTTATGGACGGAAATAAAATCATCGAATTAAACTTGACGAGAGATAATCTCAAAATTAACACAGCAATTTTATGCAATCCGCAAAGGTTCGTCCTTTGCGGATTGTTCCGTATTTTGGCGAATTATGTTGAAATCGGGGCGCGAAATTCGGCGAAATAAATTATTGTTAAAATTCAAATGATTATCACAATAAAATTTGGCACATTCTTTATAAAAAATTTACAAACTAAGCCTTGCATTTCGGACGATGATGTTATATAATAGAGATAGACTAAAACCGAGAGGATGATTATCGTGAAAAATATAAAGAAAATTGTTAAACCGATTGCGGGAATACTTACGTCATGTGTTTTGGCTGTGACCTTGCCGTACACAGCTTTTGCAACGGGCGATGCAAATGTCGTTATCGGGCAAAAGCTTGAATTCGGTGATGTTCAGCCTATGATTTATCAAGAGCGTACAATGATACCTCTGCGTGATATTTCAAAGGCTTTGGACGCAACAGTGTATTGGTTCAACGAATCAAAAAGCGTTCAGATTGTTAAATATGATACTCTGTTATCGCTTCAGATAGGAAACAGTATTATGAGCAAATACAAAATCGTGAACGGCGAGCCGTCCGAGACACCCGAGCATATCAAACTTGAGGTTCCGCCCATTATCAGCAATGACAGAACGTATATACCTTTGCGCGCTGTGTCAGAGGCGTTTGACGCAAGCATAACGTGGGATAATCCCAACCGTTCGGCAATTATAATTCCGACAAAAGTTACCGAAAATAACTGTACTGTCAAAGAAATGACCGAGGCACCCGAGGGTACTCTCTGTTCGGTTTACGGCGTAATATGCTATGATAACGAAAGCGGCACGTACTTTTTGCGCTCTTTGACAAAGAATGATACGGGTTCGTATTCACAGATTACGTTTATCACACCGAGAAAGACATCTATGTCCGAAAATACCGATTACAACGATTATGTAAGCGCATACTGGGGCGAACAATTCAATGTTCAAAACCCGTCGGGTATGGTTGTTAAGTTCAGCGGCGTCAACGTTGCGTATGACGGCTCGATGTGTGCGGTCTTGAACAAGACAACGACAAGCGTTAAACAGCTCGGCTTTTATGACGATTATATGAAATCGCTCGGGCTTGACTTTGACCCGTACAATTCAAATATGTAAATTTTGAACAAAAGCGTATAAAACGGACGCAGCATACCGATTTTAAAATTCGGTATGCTGCGTTTCTTTTTTTCTGTATTGTGACGGGGTGACATTATATTTTTTATAAAATCGGCGGTTGAAATAGTTGACGCTTTGATAACCACAGTCAAAGGCTATTTCTATAATGTTTTTGCTTGTTGTTTTAAGCAGGTTCTCGGCGGCTTTTAACCTTAAATTATTTAAATATTCATGAAACGGCATCTTATATTGCGCATTTAAGAGCTTTCCGAGATATTTCTCATTTATAAAATAAAGCTTTGAAAGCTGTTTCAGCGTGATGTTTTTTGTGTAATTGTAATTCACATAATCCAGAATCTCCCACAGTTTTGACGAGGTATATGAGGGCTTTACATAATCGGGGGCAGAGGTGATTTTTTCGTAAAGCAGCCGTATATAACTTTCGAGAATTTCCGCAATTTTAACATATTTTGACGCATCGGTTGTGTTTTCACAGTATCTCAGCTCATCGGTGAGCTTTTCCTCATCAACCCCGGTGAGCCTTGCCGCCTTTTTGATTCTGAAAAGGCTTTCGCTGCGGTCAATGACCATATTTCCTATATATAAAATGCAGATTACATCGCCGAAAACTTCAATGGGTCGCACATATTCGTAAAGGCCGAACGGACAATGCCCGAAAAACGGCTTTTTTTCGTATGCCGCTTTGTGATTTGAGTGCATTTTACAACAAATGCACAGATTAAACCCCTCGGGGGTGCTTTTGGCAATATCACAAAAATGCTTAAAGTGCATCTTGTATTTGTTCGAAACATCGAGTTCTTTTATATAAAACCCGTGATATATCCCCTGAATGTGTATCTGAATGCGAGAGTCAGCGCAAATTATATCCAAAATGTCTTGCAGGGGTACATACTTGCCCGATTTGCTTTCTTTGGCAATATTATTTGACATATAATCACACTTTCGTTATTTATTAGGTGTATTATAGCACATTTGTTTCGTTTGTTCAAGGTTTTATTTCGTTTTTTCAAGAAATTCATAAATAATGTATGATATTATACATTCAGACGGGATAAGGCAGAAAATAAATATGTCGAAGTTAAAGACCGTTTTATTCTGTAAAACGTCCATAGATGTTAAGATATGCAATGTTTTAAGCAATATTTTGAATGTAATTTTGTCAAATTAGTGATATGATACAAGCATAAACCAAAAACCGAAAATATTTATAGACGTAAAAATAATTTTTAAAATTAAAGGCGGTATAAGTATGGAAAAAAGTTTTGATTTAATAGTATCGGGCGGCGGATTCTCGGGAGTTGCGGCGGCATTGGCGGCGGCACGGCGTGGGCTTTCGGTTATGATATTTGATAAAAGCAACTGTTTCGGCGGCGCAGCGGTGAATTGTTTGGTCAATCCGTTTATGCCGTATTGGACGACTTCGCCCAATACGGGTGAAAAGATGTATTTGAGCCGAGGAATCTTTTCGGAGATACATAGTCTGCTTAAAGAATATGGTGCGCTCAGAGGCGAGAGCTGTTTTAATGAGGAATATTTAAAACTCATTTTGAACCGAATGCTGATAAAAGACGGCGTATCGATTTTGTTTAATACAAATCTGGTTGATGCGGATGTGTCCGGCGGCAACATAAAAAGCATAACTGTTGTCAATAAATCGGGAACACAAAAGTATTATGCCGATTATTTTATAGATGCAACGGGTGACGGTGATTTGGCGGTGCTTTGCGGCTGTCCTTATCATATCGGTAGAGCCGAGGACGGCTTGTGTCAGCCGATGACGCTGTGTTTTAGGGTTTGTAACATTGATACCGATGAGTTTTTTAAAAACATCGGAGAAATGAACAGATTATATGATGAGTTTAAAGAGAGCGGAAAGATAAAAAATCCGCGTGAGGATATTTTGGCGTTCGTTGTTCCCATTGACGGAATAATTCATTTTAATACAACGCGAATAGTCAAAAAATGCCCGACAAACGCCGAGGACATTACAATGGCAGAGATAGAGGCGAGGGAACAGGCTTTTGAGCTTTTTGAGTTTTTAAAAGAAAACTTTGATGTGTTCAAAAACGCACAGATGCTTATGACTGCATCGGAGATTGGTGTAAGAGAGAGCCGTATGATAGAGGGCGATTACATATTGACACAAGAGGATTTGGTAAGCTGTCGCAAGTTTGACGACTCAATTGCGGTTGGGAACTATGACATAGACATCCACAACCCCGAGGGCAGCGGAACAAGTCACTATTTCTTTAAGCCCGGTGAGTATTATACGATTCCGTATCGGTGTTTGATCCCGAAAAATACAGAGAATTTATTGGTTGCCGGGCGGTGCATATCGTCAACGCACGAGGCACAGGCATCGTACAGAATTATGCCGATATGCTGTACTTTGGGACAGGCGGCGGGAACAGCCGCGGCCGTTGCAAAAGAGAGTATGTGCTCGGTCAGAGATATAGATGTATCAAAAGTGCAAAATATATTGAAAGAAAACGGTGCGAAATATAACTAAGCCGAAATTTACAAAATTACAACCGATTTATACATTTACATTCAAGAGTATGACGCTTATAATAATTACAAAAAAGGTGAATTGAGTTAAGTATAAGTCAAATCTTATGTGTATTTATATGTATAAATATAACAAAATGTGTAATATATTATTGGCAAAAACAGAGAAATTTACTTGTTCAAAAATTAAACCATTTATAGTCAATGTGAATGAAAATTTGGTTGACGATAATGTGGTAATGATATATAATAACTATAGCTTTAAATTATTAAAACAGGATAAAAAGAAAGATTTTTGAATTAAAGTTTAAAGGTCTTAAAATTGTAATATATATGAAAAACGAACAAATTTAAATGGGGTATTCCAGTTGTGCTATGTACATATAGCACAAATAACAAAGTGTATATAATTAAAATTTTTAACTTTAATAAATTATTGCAAAATATCGGAAAGGAAGTGTAGAAAATTGAGAAAAAGTTTAATTTTCGTACTTGTAATTTTAACGGCGCTGTACGGCGGAGGAGTGAGCTATGCCCAAGGTGATTCGGAGAGCGGCAAAACAGAGAATTTGCTGTTCGTAAATGACGGTTACATAGAACTTAGCGGTACGATGAAATTTGCCGATGAAAACAGTTTTGTTGTGCTGAGTGTGGTCGGCGGTAAAAACTCCGATGGTTCGGCAATGCCCGATGGCGGAAATGTTGTGTATGTTTCCGAAAAGAACGCATCGGCAAAAGGCAAATGGAATTTCGATTTTGCACTTGAAAATTCGGGATTATATACCGCATATGTCGGTTCAAAGGCTTTGAACGAAAATGAAGTGACGGAATTTTACTTCATTAATAAAGCAAAGTTTGATGCGGTATCGGCGGCGCTGAACAGTGCCGAAACAGCGGCGGAAATATCCGAGGTGCTTAAAAATTCGGCAGCGGATTTGGGTGTTCCGATTGAAAACATAAACGATGCAGACGCAGTGGCGGCATTGTTAAAGACAGAGCTTGGTAACAGTGCTCCCGAGCCTAAAGAGATGCAAAGGCTTTTGAAAACCTGTTGTATGATTGCGGATTTAAACGGCGGAAAGATTTCAACACTCAAAGAATATGCCGATGTTTTGTGCAAAGACGGCGCGGCTTGTGCGGATTATCTGACCGATACGGTACTCAGCGATGCTTGCGGAAAACTCTCGAAAAAGGGGTTTGGCGGTTCGGAGGAATTTTATAACAAAGCCGAGGATGTGATTGTTGTAAGCTCGATAAATAACGGAAGTGCCGATACGGTTAAAAATATTCTTTCCGATTATAAGACAAAGCTTGGCGCGAACGGCGTATCAATATCGGATAAACTTGCCGAGGCAATGACGAAACAAAGCTTTTCGGATGTGGCAGACGTTAAAAAATTCATCGCGAATTATACCGAAAGCGGCAGCGGCGGCAACAGCTCACCGAGCGGCAGCAGCGGTTCGGGCGGCTCGGGCGGAACGGGAAGCTCGTTCGGCTCAAAGAATACGTATACCGGCAAAGAAGCGGAACTTCCGAATACAAGCGATGAAGATTCAAAGACAATATATCCGTTTGATGACATCGCAGATATTTCTTGGGCGGCGGACGCAATAACACAGTTGTCTTATCGTGGAGTTTTGAACGGAAAGAGCGAAAGACTCTTTATGCCGAACGATAATGTAACCCGTGAGGAGTTTGCAAAGATTATAACAGTTGCATTTAAACTCAATCTTGTCAATACCGAGTGCCCGTTTGGTGATGTGGATGAAAACAATTGGGCTTACCCCTATATACGGTCGGCGTATAAAGCGGGAATTATAAAGGGTGTATCCGATACCGAATTCGGCTACGGACAAAATATAACGCGTGAAGATTTGTGCGTTATGATAAACAGAATGCTGACGGTCGGAGAGCTGACCCTGCCGCAGGTTGACGGCGGCGTATTCGGTGATGACGGCGAGATTTCGGATTATGCAAAAGAGAGTGTTTATTATCTGGAAAGAGCAGGTATAATATTGGGCGACGGAACGAACTTTAACCCAAAGGCGAGTGCGACCAGAGCCGAGGCGGCAAAGATAGTATATCTTGCGCTTGTTAATACGAACAGATAAAAGTCTTATAAATTCTGAAAGGAAAAGGTATGAGTATGAAAAAAATTCTTATTTGTGCATTGTGTTTTATTATGCTTATCACACCGATAAACGGTATGGTTTTTGCCGACCGGGGCGGCGAAACGGCGGATAATATGTCGGAGATAAAGGATTCGATAAAAGATGAGGTTGCGCTTTTGACAAAGGCGGGGGTAATAGCCCTGTCGGAGCAATATGACCCGAACGAAATTGTGACAAGAGCCGAATTTGCCGCTTATACCGCGGCGGCAATAGGTGAGGACGGAAAGATGAATATATCATATTTTTCCGATGTTCCGACAAGCTATTGGGCTGCGGACAGCATAAATATTCTTGTTGACCGCAAAATCATAGATAAAGCCGATGACGGAAAGTTCAATCCTGATGAGCCGATAACATATCCCCAGGCGTGTAAAATGATGGCGGCAATGACGGGATATAAGGCATATGCGGATCCGGATAAAATAATGAATGAATATGTTTCGGTTGCGCAAAAAGCGGGGTTCGGAATTAACACGGCAAAGAGCGACAGTATAACGCTTGCCGAGGCGATAAAACTCTTGTATAACGCTATGAGAACCGACCTTATGAGTGTGATTTCGGCAAGCGGTGATTCTTATACACTCAAACCCGAAAAGGGTGAAACCGTTTTTTCGGTTTATCATAACATAAAATTTTCGGATGGCAGAGTTCAAAGCGTATACGGAAAGACAATGAACAGCCAAAGAGCCGAGTCGGGTCGGATGTTCATTGACGGCGAAAAGTTTTCGGTGACATCGGACGTTGACACAAACGCTCTTTTCGGAAGGTACGTTGACTTTGCTTATATCGATGAATCAGATACGGAAAATACCAAAACCGTTATTTATGCAACGGGAAGATATGACAGGGATGTAACAACGGTATTGTACGATGATATAAAGAGTTTTGACGAAAGCACAAAAACGCTTACCTATTTTGCGGACGGCGATTCGGGAAAAGAAAGAACGAAAAGCGCAGCGTCAAACGCAGTGACGGTTTTGAACGGACAGTCGTATGACAAGGGCATAAAGAGTGAGATAGATAAGCTCATAGACGGAAGCCGAAAGGGCGAAGTCACATATATCTCGGGCAGCGGCTCATCGGCGTGCGACTTGATTTGCGTGACGAGCTATGAGCTGTTCGGTGCGGATTCGTACAATTCGGCGGACAAAAAGTTTTATTCGGCGAATAAACAAGAGAGAATCTGTATCGATGATTACGAATCGTATGTCATAAAGGATGTGTTTGACAGCGAGATTGAACCGGACGGCATTTCGAGCGGACCGTATATGATTGCGGCGGCGGACAACAAAGAAAGCCTTGTAATAATCGTTTGCTCGAAAAAGACAGAGGGAATATTGACAAAAATCAACGCCACGGACAGAGAACTTGTGATAGGTGACACATCGTATATTGCGGATAAGGCGTTTTTTGAAAATAACAAAGATAAGTTTGTAACCGGTGCAACATACAAGGTATGGTTCGATCTTTACGGTGAGATAATCGATTGTCTGATGATGGACGCACAGGGAATGAAGAACGGATATATTACGCGCACGGCGCTTACCGACAACGGATTTGACAGCGAGATTATGTTCAGGATTTATTCACCATCGGATAATAAGCTCGAAGATTATAAACTTTCGTCAAAGGTAAAGATTGATGAAAAGACCTATAAATCCGAGAATTACAAGGATGTTGCCGCGGCTTTCCCGGGGAACACGAAATTGAGCGGAAACAGCATAAGCATCGAGCGCCAGGTTATCAGATACCACATCGATAAAGACGGCAATATAGATAAAATCGACACGAGAAGTGTCGGATCGGGCGAGGATAAGAATACAACATTAAACCGCACAACCAACGGTGCCGAGGGTCTTGTTTATACTTCGGCAATAAGACGTCTGGGAATGAGCGCAAATATAAACGCAACGGCAACCAACATAATGACCGTTCCGGCAATAAACGGCAACGGCGAAATTGTTGTAAACGGAAACACTATCGAAGATACGGAAAAAATGTATTCAAACAAATTTACGTTTGAAGATTGGCAGACCTATACGGTAGAGGTGTTCAAGTATTCGGACAGCACTCTCGTGCCTGATTTGGTTGTGGTTTATACCGAGCCTAAAGAAGAGGAATATAACATAATTATGTACGATGATGTTATTAACGCTCTTGGTTCTGAGGGTGAGATAATTGACAAGCTTACCGGAATATCGATGGGCGGAGCCGTGGAATATGAAATTGATTCAATGGTGGATATATCGAGTCTGAATCTTAAACGCGGCGACATAGTAAGAGTCGAAACCGATTTCAGAAAAGAAAAAGTTTTCAGTGTTACAAAAATGTTCGACAGCGAAAAGAAACAGTTTGAACCAAACCAGACATGGACAGACCCCGACCGTTATTGGTACGGCGGAACATATGCCGATAATTCGGTCAGCGCATGGAGAGGTCAGAAATACCAGCTCACAAAGGGATATGCGTATGATGTAAAGGGAAATATGGTTGCGTCATCATATAAGCTGTCTTTGGCATATGACGATGTAATATCAGAGATAACGGACGTGTCAAAATATTCGATAACCGTTTTTGACCCGAATTTGAATAAAAACCAAATATATACGGGCAAGATTTCGGATATTCTGACATACAAAACCGCAGGAGCGGAATGTGACTTGATTTTGACATCTAATAAACAGGCAACGATAAAACAGGTGTTTATCATAAAACAGGATCGATAATCGGATTTACGGCGGGGCAACAATGCGGAGGTAATAATGAAAAACAGGATTTTCAAAACAGTAACGGTTTTTTGGATAATACTTTGTATTTGTTTGCCGCCGAGCGGACGAACCGCGGCAGAGGAAAGAGGTATGCTGAGCCTGTTCAACTCTTTTTCGGATTATGCCGACATCAATGGTTTAAAAATGCTTCCGAGCGGTGTAGCTGTGCGATCGGAGTACCGAAAGACACGCTTGTCAGCATACAACGACAGTTCGGCGAGATACGGCGATGCGATGAGTGTCGGCTATCTTGCTGAGCCGCTGATTCCGTTTAACAAGCTTATAAACTCAAATAAGCTGCACGTTTCGTTTGATATAAAAGCAACGGATATTAATTTAAGAAATATCTATATCGGTTTTTACGACGGAAGAAACAGCAACGACCCAAATGATTTCGGACTGGAGCAATATTCAATGGCGATGCTTATGGAACGCGGCACGGTTTATGCAATTCAGGGCAACAGTGAAAAAACGAGTGGCGGCGATATGCAATCATGGGGTCGCAACAGTTCGGCAGGGGTTACATACATCGCAGATAAGTGGTATACCGTGGATTTTGAATTCGATATGGATAATAACACGGCAAGCTATTATTTTGACGGTGTGCTTTTGAATAAAACGCCTGTCGGAACGGCAAGGGCAAAGGGTTTTAAATCACTTCTTTTCAGATGCGAAGTACCCAAAACCGATTCAGACGGATATATCGACCAAGAAGCGGCATTTATTATAGATAATATATCGATAGACGAGTATACGGACGAATTTAAAATCGGAAACTTGAAAGAAAACTATGTTTCACCCGATAATCATAATGTCTATGTCAGCTGTGCCGATTATATCGAAACACCGAGCGAGAACGATATTTCGGTTATGACCTCGGACAGAAACGCGGTTGATTTCACAATAAAGGAATCCGATGCCGGAGGGTTTTTGATTAATATTCCCGACCTTATTCCGAGCGAAAAATATTCGATAGATATAAGCAATATCAGAGGAACAAAGTTCGGCGCATTGGGAAGAAACAACATTATATTGAATGTTGCAGGTAGCAAAAACTGTTATTTTTCGGACACATTCGATTTATATGACAATGAGAGCTTTGTGGAAAGTTGGACTCCTACGGTTGACGGCGGCACGGTTATCTCGGGCGAGAGCGGATATAATCGCGCGGCAAAGATAATGAGTGCCGAAGGCGGCACGAAAAGCGGAATAGAGCATTCGTTTACCAAAGCGATAACCGATGATAATTTTACCGTTGAGGCAACGCTTAAAATGAGCGGCGCATTTGATATTGGTTTTAAAGATATTAACGGGAACACGTTCAGCGTGCTCGGCTCAAAGGTCAACGGAATCATCGGATGTTACACTGCGGCGGGTACAATATCGGGAACATCGGGCGGCAGGATTTCAACGCCGTATAACGATTTGAATATAAAGAATTCCAACAGCGAGTTCGAAAGGATAAAGCTTTCGGTTGACCGAAAGAACAAAATATTTACCGTTGCCACAGCGGCAAAGGTGTATGAGTTTGAGTACAATTACACTATGAATGATATTTGCGGAATATCGATAACGGCGCAAAATGCAATCGGTTCGGTAATATATCTCGATGAAATATCCGTAAAAATGCCCGACAGCGGCGTTTATGCCGAATTCGGCATAAACAGCACATCGAGCGGCGGTATGTTTTATTCGGAAACAATAAATTCATCGTACGGACGGGCGCTGAGCTGTTCAAAAAGTGACGGAACAACCGACGGAACGGCGTATTACGAAATAGAAAAGGCAAAAGGAACAATGATCGTAAAGACGGATGCCGACAGCGGTATAGATTGTAACGGGGCAAAAAATATTCGGTTCGAAACCGAATATTTCGACAGCGGTTACGGCTGGTTCTGTGCCGAGTATGAAACGCCGAGCGGAACAAAAACCTCATCGGCAATATGTATGGAAAACAGCGGCGAGATAAAGAAAGAATCGTTTATCATAAATGATTGGATAAAAAACGCCGACGGCGAGTATAAAATTACGCTTAAAACATATACGACAATAAATGACGGAAGGATTACCGAAAGGAATAGGAATTATTCGAAATATCCCGTTGTGTTAAAGTCGATACGGATGACCGATATCGAAACATCGGCGTATGTTAAGGCGAGTGTTTCAACCGAAAATTCGGGTAATATCTTTTTCGAAAACGAAACGCCGATGTTTAATATTTCGCTTAAAAACGATACGGCGAATGACAAAGATGTCAAGTGTTCGGTCTATGTCTATGAAAAGGATAAAGACGGTTCGGAAAGCCTGATTTATTCAACGGCGTCCGATACAAAGGTTAGCGGTGCGGATACAAAGAGTATTGAAATTGCTGTGCCGATAAATAAATTCGGCTTGTACAAGTTAAAAGTCGAAATCACGGGTGACGGATTGTATAATGCGGATGAGACTGATTTTTCAAAGTGTGCGGCAGTGTCGACACAGAATTATACCATGGGAACATCGGCGCATTTCACGAGATACGGTGACGCCGAAACAGGCGCAGAGCTTTTGAAAAAAGCCGGAATGGGTCTTGTGCGCGATGACTTTACATGGAATGAATACGAAAAGAAAAAGGGCGTTTATGCCCTGACCGAAAGACAGCAAAAGCTGTGTGACGCGGCGGTTAAATATGATTTGGGGCTGTTGCCGATTGTGTACGGAAACAACTCGCTCTATGACAGCACCGGCTCTGAATTTATCAGTGACGCAGCAATGCCGAATTATCTTGAATTCGTAAAAAATATCTTGAGCGAACCCAAAATGATGGCGGCAACCGATATGGTTGAACTTTGGAACGAGCCTGACCTGAAAAAGACGAGAAACGGCGAGTATATAGAACAGTATGCTGACCGCGGAAAGATTTACGGCGACATACTGCGCGAGAGCGCAAAGACGGTCAGAGAGATACCGCATAATTACAAAATCGGTGCATTTTGTCTGTCTAATCTGATTTCAACGGACGGACGCACGTTTATGGATATGGCTCTGTCCAGACTCACCGGCGGAAAGTATTTTGACACAATAGCACTGCACCCGTATATGGTGCCGAACGTTGACCCCGAAAAGGGAAAGGCGGGCGCGGATTCGAACAGCGCGACCGATTATGTCGGTTACAGAATCAACTATATTAAGGCTCTTGCCGAAGGTAAGTCGGTTTATAATTACGTATCGAAAGCGAGCGAGTACCCCAAGGGTATCAAAACGGGCAATCAATACGGATTTACCCTGACCGAACCGATGTGGCATACCGAATACGGAATATCAACGGCGAACTATGCAAACGACGGGCTGTGTGTGGGAGACGAGTACAGCCAGGCGATATGGCTTGTCAGGGGCTTTAATCAGATAAAGCTGAATAATTTTGATGACAAAGTTTGGTTTTATGATTTTGCCGATGACGGTGACAGGATAAACGAAAAAGAGTATAATTTCGGAATTATGCATTCTTATACAAACAATGTGCCGTACTCGGCAAAGTACGCATATCTTGCGCTTGCGGCATTTAACAAGCTGACCGAGGGTGCAACCTCGGCAAGCGAAGTTGTCGCCAACGATTATAAATATATAGCAAAGTATCATTCCGATGACAGGGATTCGTACTTGCTTTGGACATCAAAGACGAGTGACCAGACGATAGAATATGATTTTGGCGGCAATGTGAAATTTTATGACCTGCTCGGCAATGAGATTGACAAAGAATCAATAATGCAAGACGGCAGGTATAAAATAAGCGGCGAACCGTATTGGGCAATAGTCGGAAAAGAACCGAACTATTGCACCGTTGACGAAAACAAGTCAAAGCTGTATGTCGTAAAAGACGGAATCGGAACAGAGAATGCTGAGATGATTTCAACGAATAAAAGCTTTGGCGTGCTTGCAAAATTAGATGGAACGAGCGGCATCGACAGAGTGCTGATTGCGGCGGCATATGAAGATAACAGACTTAAAGAAACAAAAATGTATGACGTTGATGAAAACACGAGCTGTCAGGTATTTGAAAGTATCGCCTTTGATGACAAGGATATAAATAAGATAAAAATAATGCTTTGCGAAAGTGTGAACAGTATGAAACCGCTGTGCACACCACTTGAAAATCAATAAACTATAACAGGAGTGATTTTGCTATGATTAAAAGATTTTTTGCAATACTGTGCGCGATGACGCTGATTTTTTCGGCGGTTGAAATGCCGAATTCGGCAATAGCGGCAGAGAGCGAAACCGAACCGTATACGGCAGAGGTTGTCTTTGATTCGGCAACACCGGCAAAGAATGGTTTTGCAACGGTCGAGCCGGGAACGGACACATCGCCGCTTATGGCGTCAAGAGGCGGAAAATCCGCGTGGCTTATGGATAAGCTTCAGAATAATGCCAAGTCAACAATAAACTTTACGCTAAGCGATACGGTTAAGCCGAAAGAGTTTGACGGAAGCGTCTATGACATTGAGGTCGAATACTTTGATTCGGGCAAGGGATACTGTTTCTTGTTCTATAACAACACGGACGGCGACCGCGAATACAAAAACGCGTTTTATACCAACGCAACGGGAACGTGGAAAACAAAGACTTTCACCTTGACGAATGCGGACTTTAACGAAAAGTCAAACGGCAAGTATGACTTTTATTTGTCGATAAAGTCGCGCAGCACAAAGATTCCCATTTCGGATGAGTCTATTGCGATACGCCGCGTTAAGGTTACGCGCCGCCCGAACGTAAATAAGCTTTACGTTTCGACGGTGATTGACGAGCCGGGCAACACCTTTAAATGGTTCTCCGAGGACAAAATTGTGAAAGCAACAGTACATAATTACAGCGGTGCGGACGCAAATGCGGAGATTAAATTCAAAGCCGTAACGGACAGCGGCTTTAACAAAGGCGAGATAACCGAGAATATCAGCATACCGAAGGATGAATCGAAAGAGCTTGAACTGAATTTCGGCAATATCGATTATTGTGATATATACGGTCTTTATGCTGAGGTTAAGATGAGTGACGGAACGGTGACGGAACAGATGCCGACCAAGTTCGCGATAATCAAGACCGACCCCAACGGAATCAAAAACGAAGAGGTTATGTTTGCATCTCACCCCGACTGGCGCGAGAACGACGTTATCCCCGAGGGAATAGAGCTTATGGCAATGTCAAACGTTGCCGGTATGCGTCAAACGATAAGCGACAAACTCATCGATGTGGTTGCACCGATTTTAAAAGAAAACGGACTCAAACTCTTGCCGATATATTTGGGTATTCCGAAGGACGTAAAGGTTGATCCGACCGCATCAAATGCGTGGGCAGAGATGCCGTTTGACGAGAGAGGGTATGAGGGCTGGCGCAGGAACGTTGTTGCGTGGACAACCAAGCTCAAAGACGTTGTTGATCGCTATGAGATATGGAACGAGCCGAATATAACGAGTTTTAACAAGTTTCTCGATAAGTGTCAGGGCGATGTGTATACCGAGGTTTGCCGCATTGCCAAAGAGGAGATTGACAAGATAGACCCCGGTTCGATTCTGGGCGGCCCGTCAATCACGGGTATTACGATAACCGCAACATGGGATGAAGCGGGAAAACCGTATTTTGACGATTGTATGGATAAAGGAATGTGGAAATACGTTGATGCGCTTGTTCTGCATCCGTACACGTCCAATTCCGCAGAAAAAGCGGATATGATAACGAGTATGAAATATTATCAGGACGAGTTCACAAAGGTCGGAAAGCCGAACGCAGAGGTGTGGAACACCGAAACGGGTTATACAACGGTTGATAAAACAATCGGTTCCGAAAAAGTCAAGGGAAGGTATAACAGCCGTGCGGCGCTCTTGTATAAGATAAATCACGTATCGGATTTGACGGTGTTCTATAACTTTGAGAAAAAAGGAACGGTCGAGATTGACCGTGAGGATCAATTCGGTCACGTTTCGCCGCCGTTTAAGGATTGTAAGGAATGGGGAACGATGTACTTCCCGAGGGAATCTTATTTAATGGTTGCCGGTCTGAACTACCTTATGGCACAAAGCACAGCGGACAGTGTTATCGATTCGGGCGATGAAAACATAAATGTTTTCACATACGACAGCCAAAAGTTTAACAAAAAGATTGCGGCAATGTACTGTGCGGACGATAAAGAAAGAATCGCTGCATTTAAGATAGATGCGGATAAGCTTAACGTATATGACAGCAAGGGAAACAAGTCGGAACTTTACGGTGAAAACGGTGTCTTTACATTTAATTTAAGCGCAGACCCGATATATATAATGGGTGATATAAGCAAAATCGAGGCGGCGGACAGTAATATTATCGAAACGGGAGATACAGACATTGAGGCGGCATACGGCGATACTTTCAGCATTGGCGTATCGAAAAATACCGATAAGGATTTAAAGCTGGCGGTTGATTTGCCGAACAAAGCCGAGGTTGCGGAAATCGGAAGCTTTAAAGACGGCAAGGCAGATGTAAAAATCAAGAACAAAGCCGAAATCGGCGAATCGTACAGCATAACGCTTTATGCAAAAGACGGCGAAAAAACCGTGTTTAAAACAACGTATAACATAAGCTCGAACATTCCCGTTATGACAACAATGGGTGTGAGTATGAACGGCACGAATTATAATTCGTGGAACGGAACGCTCGACATAACCAACATATCGAGCAGCAAAACCCTCAAAGGTCATATTGAGTTTAAACAGGGGGACTTGGCGGCAAAGCTAAAAAATGTTGACATCGGAATAATTCCGCCGAACAGCACGGGTCGGGTTGAATTCGGACTCGGAACGGTGTATAAAAAAGGTCAATACGCAATGGAATATGACGTTGTGACCGAGGACGGTTCAAGGTATCCCTTTGTCGGAAACTTTGACTTGTCGGTTGCGAAATACGCCGACAAAAAGCCCGTAATAGACGGAAAATTTGATAAAAACGAATGGGATTCGAACACGGCGATGTACGCCGATAAGGCGGATCAGATTCGACAGATAAAGGATTGGCGCGGAAAGACGGACGTATCGGGTAATTGTATGCTGATGTGGGACGAGGATAACTTATACCTCGCCGCCGAGGTGACTGACGATATATTCAGCCCTGCACCGAGCGGTGCGAATCAGTGGAAAGGCGACGATATTCAGTTCGGTGTGTATTATGGCTCGGCAGGATTCCTTGCGATAGGTCAGGCATCGACAACCTATCACGAGCTTGGATTTGCTCTGACTGCGGACGGACCGCAGGCGTATCGGTGGCTTGCACAGGATAACGCGGTGGCGGTCGGCGCGGTTGAGGATTTGGAACTTGCCGTTGTCAACGAGGGTTCAAAGACGTATTATGAGGCTCGAATCCCTTGGACAACGCTTTTAAAACCCGGTCAACAGCCGAAAGCCGGTCACGAAATGGCATTTTCGTTCTTGCTCAATGACAATGACGGCGACGGAAGAAGAGGTTGGATAGAGTACACAAGCGGTATCGGTGAGGCAAAGAATACGGAATTGTTTGCACGTATCAAGCTTTTAAAATAACAGGAGGCGAATGTTAAAATGAAGAAATTTTTAGGTATATTTGCGGCGGTAGTTATGATGATAAGTTCCGCCGCTGTGACGGCGGCTGCCGCCGATGACGGAGAACTGTATTTCTATGACTTTGCGGATTATGACGTTGAAATGGGTCAAGGAATAGGCGTTGACAGTTATTGGCAGGCGCTTATCCCGAGCAGAGGTAATTACGTCAAGTCGTTCGGTTCGTTTGACTTGGCTGACGGCGTACACGATAGGGTATTGCTTGCGAAAAAGGGCGGCGAACCGTCGTTCCTGTTCCCCGAGATGCTGACAACGGGAAAGCTCCGCGTGAGCTTTGACGGAAGGCTGACAACGGATAATTTGAGGATGCTTGTCCTGTTCTATAACGGCAGATATGATGAGCCGTCAACAAACTCGTTCGGCAAGCCGCTTTTTATAAACTCGCCCGCGCGAAAAACGGTGTCATACTATCCCAATTTGGTGAGCTGGGACAAAGCAATTTTGACAGAAGATTATGATGCCCTGAGTTGGCATCATTACGATTTTATATCAACAGAGCTGACGGGTAACACGGTAACGATGAGCTGTTATATAGACGGCGAGCTTGCCTATTCGGATATGAGTATAAAAACGGCGAACGGAATAAGGTCTTGGGGATTCCGTGTGGAGCTGATTGACGGAACACTTGAAACAAACGATGGTTTTATCGTTGATAACGTGTATATCAACCACTACAGCGGCAGCGATGATTTTCAGATTGCACGTCTGAACAGCGACAGAGTACCGACCCAAAATGGAAGAATACGCCTTGCCACCAACGAAAGATTGGCAAACGGGATTTCAAAGAATAACGTTGCTGTCACGAATGCCAACAGCGGTAAGAGTGTCAATAACTTTTCGATAGAGAATTTCACGGGTCAGACATTTGATATTGTGTTTGACGGTGAGATAGAAAACGGCAGGTATAACATAAGCTTTAAAGATGTTGTCGGCGAGCTGAGCAATGCAACCCTTGCAAACAGCGTTTCGTTTGAAACCGAGTATAAGTCAGAGGTTATCAATACAGAGTACGAAGATATTGATTTTAACGATTATACAAGCACGGGCGGAAGCCTTCCGGGCGGATTCGAAAATATAGACTCGGACGCCGATATTTCGGCAAAATCCGTATCGGGCAAGAGCGGCGCGGCGAATGATTTTGCGCTCGGCTTTTCGGGAATGCAGGCGGATAGAAAACAAAAGCGTGCAATGTACAGGTTTGGCTCTCCTATCGGCGAAAACACAGAGTTTGACATAAACTTTGATATGTTTGTGTCGAACGCAACGCAGTATTTCTATCTTGCGGATAAAGACGATTTTTCGGCGGATAATTCCGATTACAAAAACAATTCGCTTATATCGGTCAACCAAAACGGAGTTTTGATGTATGCAAGCGGAAGAAGTGCAAGCCCCAACACGATACTTGACAGCGATTTAAGACTTGCATCGGGCGAATGGCACAATATAAATATTAAGATTCTTCCCGATTTGAATAACGATAAAAGCTATTTTGTGATTTCGGTTGACGGCGGAAGCGAGTATAAGGTTGAAACATCGAGAGCCTTTCATAAAAACGCGGTATACGGCATAGGAACGGGATATTTAAAAACATCATCTGCGGATGCGGATGTCAGATTTGACAACCTTAAAGTCAGCGGTGCGAGGACGGTTTATTATCCAGAAATAGACAGCGTAAAGGCGTATGACAGCTTTGGCGGAGAGGTAAGCCTCGGAGATGTATCTTCGGCAATGATAAGCGAGGTTAGAGCCGAGTTCAACACGATTATTTCGCCGAATCTTGACGGATTTATAACATTGACCGAGGACGGAAACGAAATTCCGACAAGTTATGAGGTTGTGAATGATTCCGAGAGCGGTCGGTCAACGCTTGTAATCAGATTTGACAGATTTTTAAACAGTCTCAGAGATTATAAGATAACGATATTTAAAGGAATCCCTTCGGTGTATTCGGATAATATCACATCATTCCTCGAATACACGGCGGAGATAAAGGCGAACAGCGAAACAGGCTTTAAATGCCGTGATTTCGGATATGATGAATCGTCAAAGACGGCAAAGGTTGTATTCTCAAAAAACAATGACGCATCGGGTACGTATATATATGTTGTTGCCGAATACAAGACGGTGACTAAAAACACCGATGACGGCGAAAAACAAACCGAACTTTTGACGGGAGTAAGATATGTTCCGATTAATTTAAGTGCGGATGACAGAGGTAAGTTTGAGTATTCATTGGATTTGAGCAACAGCAAAAGCGGCACGACATTTAAAACATATGTGTGGAAGTATCCCAAGCTCGAAAAGCTCATTTGTGCCGATGACGGAAGCGTGGAAGAATAATTCGGAATGCGTAATTCGGAATTCCGAGTTGAAAATGCGGGGCGTGCAGACAACACATACAGGGTTCCCGAAAAATGAGGGTTGTACCTCAATCCTGTAGGGGACGGCGTCCTCAACGTTCCAAATACACAAACGGGTGGCGCGAATTAAACGGAACAACGAAATTGGCAAATCAAAATAATTTTAATGAATTTATTGCCCGTTGCCCATACGATTGCCAAGCCCAATCGCAATGAAAAAATTATTTTGATTTTGATTGCGGCGGTTTATCGGATGTTATGTGCGTTACAAATTTTGCGGATAACCACGGGGCGTAATGAACATCTCACGGGCGGTCGGGGTCGCAGATTGCCGGTGGCAATCGTTTTGCGATTTGACCGAGT
>ERZ857775.320-NODE-320-length-74009-cov-10.636828_pt1 | contig 74009 bp, 44 predicted proteins | sample MGYA00519698_ERZ857775 | MGnify/ENA primary metagenome ERZ857775 (study PRJEB31778, sample SAMEA3449363) | human gut metagenome | biome: human gut; feature: human-associated habitat; material: faeces | place: United Kingdom | collected 2010/2012 ...
CTTTTGATTAGTGTTTCTTTGCTCATAATCATTGATTTATATCGTTTCTTTAAATGCTTTGTTTCACGTGAAACGTTGCCGCTTATCGTCCCGAAAGCACCAGCAGCACGTTGATGTCGCTAGGAGAGACTCCCGGAATTCTGCTCGCTTGCGCGATTGTTTCCGGATTTATCTTTGCCAGCTTTTGCCGAGCTTCGGTGGAAAGGGATTGAATGGTGGAATAGTCAAATTTTCCTTTAATCTTAATACTCTCCAATCGTGCTAGTTTTTCAGCTATCATTCTCTCTCTATCAATATATCCTTGATACTTGATTAGGATTTCGGCAGCTTCGAGAATCTCTTCTTTCCGGTCTTGATCCGAACTCGTCGCTTTTTCCAGTTCGCGTTGAAACGCCGGAACATATTCTGCTATATTTTCTATTGTCACTTGCGGGCGGTTCAGAATCTCTATCAACTTACAACCTTGACGTAGGGGCGTTGTCCCTATCCTTTCGAGAGCATCGTTGATTAGTGCCGGTTTCATCGAATAGTTGCGCGCGAAAGAAATGATTTGTTCCACGGCTTCTTTCTTGCCTCTTACTAACTGATATCGATCTTCTTTTGCCAACCCAAGCTTAAATGCTTTTTCTGTTAAGCGCATATCGGCATCATCCATGCGAAGCAGAATGCGGTATTCCGCACGCGAGGTAAACATACGGTAAGGTTCATCCACACCTTTGGTAACCAAATCGTCGATTAATACGCCAATATATGCTTCATCGCGAGCCAAAGTAAATGCTTCTCCGCCGTGGCAGTTAATGTGTGCATTGATACCGGCTATCAATCCTTGTCCTCCTGCTTCCTCGTATCCGGTGGTTCCGTTTACTTGTCCGGCAAAGAACAAATTTTTGATAATCTTCGATTCCAACGTATGTTTTAATTGAGTCGGATCGAAATAGTCATATTCGATAGCGTATCCCGGGCGGTAGATAACCAGATCTTTGAAAGCCGGGATTTGTTTTAATGCTGCAATTTGTATTTCCATCGGAAGCGAAGAAGAGAATCCGTTAAGATATAACTCTTGTGTCGTTTCTCCTTCCGGTTCGAGAAATAACTGGTGCTGATCTTTATCCGGGAAAGTGACAATCTTGGTTTCGATGCTCGGACAATAGCGTGGCCCGATACTTTGAATCTGTCCGTTGAACAGGGGAGAATCCGGCAAACCTTCACGCAGAATCCGGTGTACTTCTTCATTAGTGTAGCATGTCCAGCATTGAAGTTGCTTTAAGTGGCGCGTGCTAGTATTCATGAATGAGAACTTGTGGAAGTCCGATTCGCCGTCTTGTGTTTCCATCTGGTCAAAATGAACACTACGTGCGTCAATTCGTACCGGAGTACCGGTTTTCATTCTTCCGTAGGTGATACCGTGGCGGGCGATGGATTCGGTCAACTGATAGGAAGCCGGTTCGGCCATTCTTCCTCCCGGTAATTTATGACGTCCTACATGCATCAGTCCGTTGAGGAAAGTTCCTGCGGTGAGCACAATGCATTTCGCTTTGAAGGTGACGCCCCATGCGGTGACCAATCCAGTGACCTCACCGTTTTCTACGAGCAGTTCACATACGGTATCTTGCCAGATATGAAGGTTGGGTGTATTTTCCAGTTTCTCTCGCCAGGACCAAATGAACTTAGCCCGGTCGCATTGGGCGCGGGGGCTCCACATGGCTGGACCTTTCGAGCGGTTTAGAATTCGGAATTGAATGGCAGTCTCATCTGTCACTAATCCCATCTGTCCACCCAATGCATCTATTTCACGTACAATTTGTCCTTTGGCGATTCCTCCTACAGCCGGATTGCAACTCATCTGTCCAATCTTGTTCATGTCCATAGTGATGAGACAAGTTTTGGAACCTAAATTAGCAGCGGCTGCCGCTGCTTCACAACCAGCATGTCCGGCACCAATTACAATTACGTCGTACTTAAAATCCATTCCTATCTTATTTATTCTAACGCTGCAAAGTTACAGAAAAGTTGCGAGAGTTGCATCTTTAAGCTGTTTTTGCTTCCGAAAAATCGGGGAGAGGGACGGGCGGATTGAAAAAAACGCCGTGATTTCGGGTTATGAACATACAGTTTGTTCAAAAAATAAAGTTGTTCTTGCTGCTTTGGTGGTTTACTTTCTACTAAAAAGTAAGAATTTTGCCTCTATATGTTCTTGTATGCTTTCTTTCTGCTACTTCGGGAATTGCCGGAATTTTGAAGAAACTAGACCGTTTTTCACCCGAACTCTTGACATAAGTCAAAAAAATAAGTTCAAATATATTTTTTAATAAAATGTCTCTTGTCATTTTCCAAAACAGCTATACCTTTGCATCGTAGTTGTGAAACTACTTAGATTTTTAGGTATTAGAAAAAGAAAAATTAAAAGGTAAAAATTAGAAGGTATTAGTTTATAAATTTAAGGTATTAGATTTTTTAGATTGTTTTTTAGGAAAAAGGTTGTTTTGATTAGGTATTGGTAAAAGAGTAGTTTTTAGGTAACAAGTAAATGAAAGATGAAGAAAAGAAGAATCCCATTAATGGGGATTCTTTAAGGTGGAGCGGAATGATTCGCTCTTTTTTTATGCCCGTTTGTGTCATTAGCAGTACTATTTCATAGATAAATACTCTGTAGTCTTATCCTGGATTGGCGCTCTTTTCAGATTATAAAAGCGACATTCCATTCATTCCACTCTAGTGGATAGAACCGTTCACTGGAGTAGACGGAACTGTTCACTAGAGTGCAATGATCTGTTCACTGGAGTGCAACGGTTTGGATGCGCGATAGATAATGCGGGGAGTATGGCTTGATAAAGCGCTCTTGAATGCTTCCTTGCATATAAATGTCTGTTGGTTGTGGGCTGAAGTACTGTTGGACAAAGAAGAAAAGAAGCTTGCGTTTGTCATGGGAGGAAAGAGTATGAGAGATCCTGTAAAAAGATATGAGAGATCTCGTGAAAAGTATGAGAGATGCGGAACTTTAAAATCATCTCTCATTATATAATCGTCTGATCATAGGTTGTTTACCTTCCTTTTATGAGAGATATGAGAGATGAAAATGAAAAATCAGTTTTAGTATGCCTGCTTTTATTTTCCATTTTGTAGCTTGGTTAAGCCTACGTTTCTGAAAAAAAACAATATATTTGCATTTGTAAATATCGCAAAAGTAAGTAGTTACAGTAATTTTAATGAATTTTGTTTGTTTTTCGCAGGTAGTGTGACAGTATGAACGATAAATTTGACACTATGGTAGCAGGAGTCAATCGAAAGGATGAAAAGATATGGGGCGATTTCTATGATCGTTTTTATGCTGCTTTATGTGTTTATGTTTCCAAAATATTGCCGGTTCCCGATGCGGTGGAAGATTTGGTCCAGGAGGTGTTTATTTCTATTTGGGAGGGTAAGCGTACTTTCTCTGATATCAGAGAACTCACCAATTACCTCTATCGTGCCTGTTATAACAACACCTTATTATATATACGCAACAATCAGATTCATGATACCATTTTAAGTTCCCTTGCTGAAAGAGAAAGCGTAGAAGATGAGGATATGATTTATGCTTTGACGGTGAAGGAAGAAATCATCCGTCAGTTGTATCACCATATTGAAGAGCTTCCGACCGAGCAACGCCGGATCATCTTACTGAGAATCGAAGGGTATACGTGGGAAGAGATTGCGGAACGTTTGGGAATCAGTATCAATACCGTCAAGACCCAAAAAGCGCGCAGCTATAGATTTCTCCGTGAAAAAATGGGAGATGCGATGAGTTTTATAATTCTTTGTTTATTTCTCTAAAAATAAGAAAAAAAACAATCTGATATGTATTTCTCTTTTTATAGATTGATTAAGTTTTATTTTTTTTATTAAAAGCACTACCTTCCCTTTTATTATGTGACAAAATGATATATTTCTGTCGCTGAAATCTCGCTATTTATATTATTCTTCCGAAAAAATATCATCTTTTTGTCACCCTTTTTTATGGGTTATGTATATCTATAATAAAGAGAAATTAAACAGTCGTTTAATTAAAAATGGTCAATAAGATGAATAAGTTCGAAAATGTATATCAAGATGCCGTTTTGATGAGAAGAGTTCTTCTTGGCGAAGCGGATGAAGCGGAGCAACAAGAGCTTGAAAAGCGATTGGAAGAGTGTCCGGAGTTGCGGAAGATATACATTCAATTGCAGGATGGCGGGACGTTGAGCGCAGCCTTTAAGGAACGTCAAAAATATTCATCGAGAAAAGCTTATCGGTCTTTCCTTCAAAAGATAGGACAAGTTGAGCCGAAAGGACAAAGACGCCGCTCTCTTCGCATCGGATGGTATATTGCTGCCGCTGTTATCATTTTGGCAATAGGACTTTCTTTTTATGTGTCGAATTACACTTCACCGGAAAAAGAAAATAAGACTTTGATCCAGCCGGGTACACAACAGGCACAATTGACTTTGACCGATGGCAGTGTCATTGATGTGGATAAAAAAGAAGTAAATGTGGTAGTAGATGGCATTCTGGTAAAATATAAAGAAGGAGTACTGTCTTATCAAACAACCGCTGCAACACAACACGAAGAAAAAAACGTTGAAGAGCAACCGGAAAAATCAAATGAACTGGTCATACCGCGTGGAGGAGAGAACACGGTAATACTTGCGGATGGAACGACTGTTCATTTGAATGCAGGTTCCAAGTTGACCTATCCTGTACGTTTCACCGGCAAACGTAGGATTGTAGCTTTGGAAGGTGAGGCTTATTTTGACGTTGTTGAAAATGAAGAACATCCTTTTGTCGTACAGACTCGTTTTGGCGAGGTGACTGTGCTCGGTACTGCATTCAATGTCAATGCTTATACCAATGCTTCTGCCTGTTATACGACATTGGTTCGTGGTAAAGTACAATTTTCTGCACCGAATACGGAAGTTATCACTCTCTTGCCGGGTGAACAGGCAATTGTTTCGGCTAATGGTTTGGAGAAACGTGCGGTGGATCTGGAGGAGTATGTAGGTTGGGTAGAAGGTTTGTATGTTTTTAATAATCGTTCTTTAGGAGAAATCATGGAAACGTTCGAGCGCTGGTACGACATACAAGTATATTATGAAACCGAAAATTTACGCAATATAACTTATAGTGGTAGTTTGAAGCGCTACGGAACAATCAACTCATTCCTTGAAGCATTGGAACTGACCGGTGATCTGACTTATAAGATCAGTGGTCGGAATATCTTGATTTATGGTAGCACGATGAAAGAAGCGGAATAAAAACAGAATATTTAGATAAAGTTTAATCAGTAACTTATGAGAGAAAAACGATGGCTGCTATATTTATTAGCGGTGGTGTGCTGTACGTTTAGCACATGGGCTTTGCCGTCTCAGGATAAGACGGTGACTTTGAGTCTGCGTGATGTCTCGATAGAGGCCGCTCTGAATGCAGTAAAAAAACAGACAGGAGTGAATTTATTGTATAATTCACAGATGTTTAAGGGGGCTGCTCATGTATCAGTCAATGTGAAGAATGAGAAATGGAAACTGGCTCTGAAGTTGATATTGAATCCTCGTGGATTTGATTATGTGGTGAAAGACGGGATTGTTGTCATCCGGAAGATGAAGTCCGATAAGGGTGACAGGCGTGTTCATGGTATGGTAGTAGACGCTACCGGTGAGCCGATACCGGGAGCCAGTGTTTTGGTGAAAGGTACTCGTACGGGGACTTCGACCAATATTGAGGGTGAGTTTACCTTGAATGTGAACAGTGACAAGGTCGCTCTGGAAGTTTCTTTCATTGGGATGAAGAAGCAGACGGTTCAGGTGGATGCCACTCGTAAAAAGGCGTTGGAAATTGTATTGGTTGATGATGTGAAAACGTTGGATGACGTGGTGGTGACCGGATATAGTAATGTTCGGAAAACCAGTTTTACGGGTAGCTCGACTCAGATTTCGGGAGACGATCTGCGTAAGGTGTCTCAAACCAACATCATTGATGCCATGCAGTCTTTCGACCCTTCTTTTCGACTGATGACAAATACACAGTTTGGCTCCGACCCGAATGCATTGCCCGAAATGTATATTCGCGGGCGTTCGGGGGTGGGAGTGAGAGATCTGGATAAAGACCAGTTGTCAAAATCGAACTTGCAGAATAATCCGAATCTTCCTACTTTTATCATGGACGGATTTGAAGTGAGCATTGAGAAGGTATATGACCTCGACCCGACGCGGATTGAGAGTATGACTATTTTGAAAGATGCCGCAGCTACGGCTATTTACGGTTCACGTGCAGCAAACGGGGTGGTTGTCATCACTACGGTGGCTCCTAAACCTGGTGAGGTTCGTGTGTCGTATAACTTTACCGGAACATTGGAAATGCCCGATCTGAGAGACTATAATCTGGCTAATGCGGCCGAGAAACTGGAAATAGAACGTCTTTCCGGATTGTTCGAGAATGATAATTTCGGGCAGAGCATCAACGATTATAATATAAAACTTGCCCAAATACAACGCGGGGTGGATACGGACTGGACTGTACTTCCGCTTCGGAATGCTTTTGATCACAAACACAGCTTGTATGTGGAAGGAGGTACACAAAACCTACGTTATGGTGTGGATGCCTCTTACAACGGTACCAGTGGTGTGATGAAAGGTTCGGGACGCGATCGTTACAGCGTGGGTTTTTCATTGGATTATCGCATGAAAAAGCTGCAGGTAAAGAATACAGTATCATTTACGCATACCAAATCAAAAGAATCGCCCTACGGTTCCTTCAGTGACTATACAAGTTTGCAGCCTTACGACACACCGTATGAGGATGACGGCACTTTGGTGAAGCAGCTGGATTTCTCAAAGGACAGCAAAGGGCGTGAGGCGAACAATCCGCTTTATGAAGCTACCCTTGCCAGTTATGATTGGAGTGCTTACGATGAGATAACGAACAACCTCAGTCTGAACTGGTACCTGACGGATTACCTGACGGCGAAAGGGCAGTTCAGTGTTACTCGTCAATATTCCAGTAGTGAAAAGTTTATTGATCCGCTTTCTTCAAAGACGAGTGTGACCGGAACTAGTACTTCCAATCCTGATTCTCACAAGACGGGTGACCTTTATACCCAAAGTGGTAATAGTTTGCGGTGGAATGCCAACGCTTTCCTTTACTATACCCGGTCTTTCAACCAGATTCATAACTTGAATGTTTCTTTAGGATGGGAGTCTTCTTCCAGTTCGTCCGATGGAACAAGTGCGCATTATCGTGGTTTCCCTTCCGGACAGTTTCATTCCATTAACTACGCTTCCGAGATCTATAAAAAACCGACTCGTACAGAGCGTGCTTCACGTATGGTCAGTACTCTGATGACAGCTAACTATACGTTGAAAGATATTTATTTACTGGACCTTTCCGTCCGTTTTGACGGTTCTTCCGAATTCGGAGCTAACCAGCGTTGGGCACCGTTCTTTTCCGGTGGTCTTGGATTGAATCTCCATAAGTACAACTTTGTGAAAGAGAATCTGGAGGTGGTTGATCAGTTGAAAATTCGTGGTTCTTACGGCCGTACGGGTAAAGTCAATTTCCCTTCTTATGCAGCCACCACTATGTACGAAATGCTTTTCGACGAATGGTATGCTACTGGGTTCGGTGCAGTGCTTAAAGCATTGGGAAATAATGATTTGACATGGGAAAAGACTGACAAGTTCGATTTCGGCGTGGAGATGATGTTATTTGACAAGCGCTTGACAGTGGAGGCTGACTATTATTATGAAAAGACAATTGACCTAGTGAATGATGTCAGCTTGTCGACGACTTCTGGTTTCTCTACTTACAAGAACAATATGGGTAAGGTCTTGAACAAGGGATTTGAATTGCAGATGCGTGCGGATGTTTTCCGTAATCGTGACTGGCTGGTTGCTTTGTGGGGAAACATAGCGCATAATAAAAATAAGATTCTGGAGATATCTGACTCGCAACGTGCCTATAACCAACGCGTGGCCGAATTCTATCAGCAGGAAATGAACAATCAGATAGAAGGAATTCATACTCCGGGCAGTAACAGCCAATATGCCGTACCTATTGCACAATATGAGGAAGGACAGTCACTGACCTCTATTTGGGCGGTACGTTCATTGGGTATTGATCCCACTACCGGCAAGGAGATTTTCTTAAATCGTGATGGTACCGTATCCGATACTTGGAGTGCCGCTCAAGAGGTGGTGGTAGGAAATACTGAACCGAAGTTCAACGGTTCGGTAGGTTTGAATCTCTCTTATAAGGAATGGAGTCTGTTTGCATCTTTCCAGTATGAATGGGGCGGACAGGAATACAATCAGACATTGGTGGACCGTGTGGAGAATGCGGATATTGCCGGTCAGAATGTAGATCTGCGTGTGCTTACTGACCGTTGGCAGAAACCGGGAGACATTGCACAGTTCAAGAACATTAAAGATGGAGAGTGGACTACTTTGCCGACTTCCCGTTTCGTGCAGGACAAGTCATATTTCCGTTTGAGTGCGTTGACTTTGAGTTATGATTTTAAGCGTGAGTGGATAAAGAAGTATCTGGGTATGAATATGCTGCGTCTGGAAGCCAGTACCCGTGATCTTATCAACTGGAACTCTATCCGGCAGGAACGTGGCTTGAGTTATCCGAAATCATGGACTGTTGATTTTTCTATTAAAGCACAATTCTAAGCATATCACACACTATGATACGAAAAATATATACTACATTAATTTCAACAGCGTTTGCAGCCATAACGCTGACTTCCTGTTCCGACTGGCTGAATGTTTATCCTTCTGATGAGATCAAGGAGGAGTATCTGTTCTCTACCGGTGACGGATTCCGTACTGCCCTGAACGGAATCTATCGCAAATTATCTTCTTTCGATCTTTATGGCAGCAATCTGACTTGGGGATTAGTCGATGCTTGGGGGCAGTCTTATAATTTTGATAAGACTCCGGACTCGGGAGGTGGAAAAGCCATGAAGAAAATAGCGTCTTTTAACTTCAAGAATACTGAACTGGTGCCTATTACGGATGCGATGTGGAATGCGGCCTGGAATATAGTAGCCAATTGCAATGAATTGGCGCAGCAGGCTGCCATAGCCGATTCTACGCTGTTTTATGCTCGTGAACTCGAACGTAAGATGATTTTAGGAGAAGCGATTGGTCTTCGAGCATTTATACAGTTTGATTTGTTGCGAATGTATGCTCCTGCACCGTCTTCTGTAGGCTACGGACAGGATAACCGTACATTTATTCCTTATGTGGATGAATATCCGAGCTATGTCAACGAACATCAGACGGTTACCTACTGCTTGGAGCACATAGTTGCTGACCTGAAAAAAGCACAAGATATTCTTCTGGAAGTGGACAAGAACTCTGCTATGGATGCTTCTTCACGTTTTAAGTCATCAACTTCTGCCGAAAAGTTATTTCTTGTAATGAGAGGATACCGATTGAATTATTATGCTGTTACAGCTGAATTGGCGAGAGTCTATATGTATGCAGGAAAAACATCGGAGGCCTATGGAGAGGCTATGAAATTGATTATGGTGAATAAGAGCAAACGTTACTTTAAAGCAAGTACTTCGGAGAGTGATATACGGGATAAAGGTAATATGAAGATGTACAATGACATTATATTCGGACTTTATTCTCCGACAGAACTAGTTGATTGGGATCAGGCGATTAATCATTCTTACGATGGTTCGGGCGGTAATGAGAAATATCTGGCACTAAGCAAAGAAATGGTTGAGCGTATTTATGATTCGGAAGAACAGAAAGAAGACTGGAGATTCGTTTATCAGCTGGAGCCGAAAGATGATAATTGTTACCGGCCTTTGAAGTATTATAAACAATCGGAGAGTGTGAGCTACGGTAAGATAAGCAACCAGACTATTCCGCTGATTCGTATGTCCGAGATTTATTATATTGCAGCTGAGGCTGTTTTTGAAACGAATCCGAATGAGGCTTTGGAATATTTGAAAACGGTTAGGACGGGACGGGGGATTAAGTCTGCTGTTTCGGGGGAAACAAAGGAGAATTTTGTGAATTTATTGGTGCAGGATGCTTGCCGCGAATTTTTGGGAGAGGGGCAAATTCTTTATATGTATAAACGCCTGAATAAGAAGTTTTACACGTGGAACAATGGGCAGGAGATAATTCCTTTGGACGAGAATGTAGTATTGCCTCTTCCCGAATCAGAAATGAATATAAAATAAGTTTTGGCTAAAATAAAATAAGATGAGAATTATATATCAGATTTTAGGAGCGTTGACTTGTGCGGCTTGTTTTTTTCTTGTTGGATGTGAAGAACAGGGTTTACTTGTCAATAGTAATGAAGTGTCATATCTACGCTTTAACAAAGATATGACTAAAGACACCACGACGGTTTCTTTTAAAGTGTATAACGAAGGAGAAAATGCCAGAATACCGATCGAAGTGGCTATTAGCGGCAAAGTTCAAGACGCTGATTTTCCTTTTGCTGTGAGTGCGGACAAGGAACGTACCACCTTGCCTGAAGAACTGTATGAATTGCCGTCAGATTGTAGGATAAGGAAAGGGCTGCTTGTGGATACAATTTATGTGACTTTGAAGAACGCTCCGTTATTGGCTGAAGAGACCAGGCTGCTTGCTTTGCAGGTGGATGAGAGGGAAGGATTGAAACAGGGCTCATATGTTTATGCCCGTGCTCTTATTTCTGTTACTGATCGTTTATTTCAGCCAGACTGGTGGTTGGTAAATGATATTGGTACGGCAGACAATCCTGCAAATTCTGTTGAAAGTTATTATTTGGGAGCTTATTCGGAAAAGAAATACCAGATGTTTTTGGATGAGTTGAAGCAAGATAATGTAGTTTTTGACGGAAAAGACAAACAAGTGTTACGTAAATATTCATTAAAGTTGAAAAATACGCTTAAGAGATTGAATGCCGGTAAAGATAAGAAAGACTGGCTGAAGGATGAAAATGATGTGGTGATTGAAGTGGTTGTAGCCGGATAAATTGAAATAGAATATGAAAAGAGTATGGATATATGCAGTAGTAGCTGCGCTAGCCGGATTTGTTTCCGGATGCTTGGATGATGATAATAATTATGATTACAAGCAGATCAATGACATGGAAGGAGCAAGAGATAACTTTCAGAATTTCAAGGACTCTTATAGTGTTGTGGAGGGAGAAGAACTGACTTTTGCACCCGCTTTTACCTTTACCATAGATACGGTAGCTCCGGATGTAAGTTATGAGTGGTATATGGATCATAAATTATTACCGGATGAAACGAAACCTACCTATACGTTTAAATCAGACAAATGCGGTACTTACGAGATAACAATAGCCGTGGTGGATAATAAGACAGGAGTCAGATTTGCAAAGTCCACATATGTCCAGGTTAGGTCTCTCTTCCAGCGTGGATGGACGATTCTCTCTGATGAAAACGGGCGTTCGGTACTTCATTTTATAGTACCCGCCACACATACTTACCAGATGGTGCATGAAGGAAAAGTGGTGAATCGAGATTCCTTGGTATATCACCAGGTGATGCATGATATAGTGCCTGAATTGGGGGAAGAACCGGTAGGATTGATGGAAAATCTGGGATATATGGACTATGATCGTTTATGCAATGTCGCTTTGTTTGACGAGTTGGTTGTCCAACAGAAACAATGGGCGGAACTGAATGGAAATACATTGCAGCGTGAAGTATATACTTATCAAGAGTTTAGAGATGATTTGCCGGAGGGATTTTCACCGGTAGAAGCCTGTATGACTTTCTCCATGAAGGCAGTACGGGATGCTAACGGTCGTATTTATTGGGCAAACAAGACAGATGTCAGCGATTTTCATTCAAGCTTCTATACGTCTGTCGGATTGAATGACAATATGTCGTTCAGCCATTTATTCGAAGCTTATAGGCTGAATGGAAGCAGCTCCTGCGTTCTGGCATTAACAGAAGAAGATAACTCTTTTGTCGGTATACTTGATTTAGGTACTAATGGTACATATACAGAAAGTACAGTTATTCCGGAAGTATCAATGTCGGAAAGTGGTAAAATGTGTCCGATAGAAGGGGAGTATGCAAATAATTTTTCTAATATTGAGAAAGAGGTTGTGGATGTATTACCTGCGAATTGGGTTGCTGAAAGTTTTGGCTTTTTCGATGTCACGTCGGCAGAGCCGGCTTGGGTTGCTTTGTTGAAGGATAAAGATTCGGAGCAATACGAATTACGTTTTTTTATATTAGCAGTAAATACAGCGAAAACTGTCAAATGCTCTGATTATTGTGAGTATTCGATTGGCGCGATTTCTGATTATAGGGGAATGGCGGTGTTTAACAACAGATGTTATGTAGTCATAGCTGACGGTAATCAGCTTTATTATTGTCAGTATGGTAATGACGGAACTAATAGAGGGGAGCTGATTAAATTGGATGTCACTTTGCCCGCAAAGGTAAAAGCTTTGTCTGGTTTGGATCTTCAGGGAGAAGGTTCCAGTATTGCTCCGCATCGTGGGCAGCTTGGTGTCGCTCTGGAAGACGGCAGTTTTTATATTTTCGGAATAGGGGAGCTCAAGAACGCGGATGGTATGGGAACTGTGGATTGTAAACAGCTCTTCCCAGATGAAAATACTCCTGAGAAAGATAAGAATTTTGGCAAGATAGTGGATATGATTTATAAAATAGGCAGAGGTGAGGATTATATGAGCTTTGCTTTTTAATTAAAACTTGTATTATGACATTAAGGAACCTGTTAATTGTTGGTTTTCTCCCCTGTCTCTCCGTGTTGAAGGGGTGGGGGCAAGCATCTACTGGTGGCAACGCTGCTTTGCGGGCAAATTACGAACTGGCACAGAAATACCATGACTTTACATTGGGTGGAAAATTGTCAAGTAACAGTATGACACTTTATCCCCGTGAAATCAATAAGACTGATAATTTTTGGTTTGATTTTACTACATCGTCCGGTAAAAACTATTATTATGTGAACCCTAAAGCAGCTACGAAAGAGCTGCTTTTCGATAATGACGAGATGGCTGTACAGCTGTCTCGTTTTACTCATGATGTAGTAAATCCGGCAAAATTAGAGCTTTCGGATTTGCAGTTCTCGAAGGATCAAAAATCGTTTGTTTTTCAATATCACTCCAGAAAGTATGATTATAACCGTGTGACGCGTAAACTGAAAGAGGTGGGAGAGGAAAAGAAAGAGGATGATTCGGAACCGATGTATTCCTGGATGAACTTTTCTCCAGATAAAAGGTATATATTGTATGCCAGAAACCATAATCTGTATGTGAAAGGAAATAAAGCACTAGGGATGGATACGACGGAAGTACAGTTGACGACAGACGGTGTGGAAAATTTTTCTTATGCACGCAACGGAGAAGATGAGGAAGAAGGGGAAGTGCCTACCAAAGCATTGTGGTGTCCTGACAGCCGCCATATTTATGTTGTACTGGAGGATGAAAGAAAACTGCGTGACTTTTGGGTAGTCAATTCATTGTCGGACAAGCCGTCGTTGAAGAAGTACAAATATGAATATCCCGGTGACAAATATGTGACACAACACGAACTGGTCATCATTGATGTGGTGGAAAAGACAGTGGAGAAAGCAAATATACAGAAATGGAACGACCAGTATGTGATGGCTTTCCAAGTCTCTTCGGACAGTAAATATGTGTTTTTTGAACGCACCAAACGTACATGGGACGAAGTGGACGTCTGCTCAGTCAATACTTCGACAATGGAGGTGAAAGAACTGATTCATGAGGTTGACAAACCTTATCGTGATCCACACGCGCGAAATGTGGTTGTACTGAACGACGGTAAGGATATATTGTTCCGTTCCGAACGTACGGGATGGGGGCATTATTATCATTATGATGGAGAAGGGAACTTGAAAAATGCTTTGTCTTCTGGTCCTTGGGTGAGCGGGCATATAGTCGCTGTTGATACACTGGCACGTACTGTCTATTTCTATGGGTATGGCGATGACCCGGACATCAATCCTTTTTATTACCGGCTCTATAAGGCGAAGCTTGACCGTGAAGGGGCCACTTTGCTTACAAAAGAAGATGGACAGCACAAAGTGACTTTTCTCGAATCCAATCGTTACTTTATCGACATATTTTCGAGGGTGGACATGGAACCCCGTTTTCTATTGAAAGATAACATGGGAAAAACAATTATGGAATTAGCAAAACCGGACCTGAACCAAGTGTATGCTGCGGGTTGGAAGAAACCGGAACGTTTTGTGGTGAAGGCGGCGGATAACCGGACTGACCTTTATGGAGTAATGTGGAAACCTTCAGACTTCGACCCGAACAAGAAATATCCAATTATTTCGGTGGTTTATCCCGGTCCTTATTTTGGTTTTGTTCCCACGAACTTTGCGTTAAACGAGGGGTACTGCACACGTATGGCACAACTTGGCTTTATTGTCATTTCTGTGGGACACAGAGGGGATACGCCGATGCGTGGAAAGGTGTATCATCGTTTTGGTTATGGTAATATGCGTGATTATCCTTTACCTGACGATAAATATGCTATCGAGCAATTAGCAAAGAAATATTCATTTATTGATATCAGCCGGGTAGGCATTTACGGGCATTCCGGTGGAGGGTTTATGGCTGCCGCAGCCATTTTTACTTATCCGGATTTTTATAAGGCGGCTGTTTCCTGCTCTGGTAATCATGATAATACGATTTATAACCGTGGTTGGGGAGAATGTTATAATGGAGTAAAAGAAGTGGTAAAGGTGGTGAAAGACAGTTTGGACAACGAAAAGAAGGAGTACGAATATAAGTTCAGAGTAAGGTCCAATGCAGAGATAGCTAAGAATCTGAAAGGACATTTGATGCTTGTAACCGGAGATATGGATGTCAATGTGAATCCATCTCATACTTACCGGGTGGCGCAGGCTTTGATTGAGGCTGGAAAGGGCTTTGAAATGTTGGTCATTCCAGGAGCAGGTCATGGTTATGGGTCGGCAGATGATTATTTTGAGAGCAAGATGCACCGTTTCTTTGCCAAATATCTTTTGGGAGATACCCGGGCAGACTATTGGGGAGATATCACACGTACTAAATAATGTAGTATTAAAGAATTTATGAAACATGTTCTCTTTACATATCTAAGCTTGGTGGCTGTGGTGTTTTCCGCAGGAAATGTCCGGGCACAACAAAAAGCGAATTATCAGTTGGCGGAAAAGTTCCGACTGTTGGAGAAGAATCCTATTACTAAATATTCCACAGAGGTTCGTCCGATTTTTATTAATAATACCGACTGTTTCTATTATACTTTCATGACTCGCGAAGGGAGAAAGTATTATTATGTCAATCCGAAGAAAAAAGAAAGAAGACTTTTGTTTGACAATGCAGAACTTTTGAGCAAAATTTCCGCTTATACGAAGAAAGCTTACTCTCCGGTAGACCCTTATTTTTCTTTTAAGTTTGAGAAAGACAATGAGAAGATCCGGTTGGACTTTGATCATGATTATTATACTTATAATATTCATACAAAGGAACTGAAGAAACTGGATGAGAAGCCGGTGCATGAGAATGCCGACCCTTACTGGATGAAGTATTCTCCGGATAGTCTGTTCATGCTTTATGCAAGCCGTGATAACCTTTACTTCGTAGGTAACCCCCAAAAAGGACAGGACACGATTCCTGTGCAGTTGACTATGGATGGTGGACCTGATTATACTTTCAACAGAGAGGATGAGGGTAAACTGGAAGGGCGCTTCGGGGCTGAAGAAGCCAGATGGATACCGGGAACTCATCGCTTTTATGCTGTTCGTGAAGACAATCGTAAGGTGAGAGAACAGTGGCTGATCAACTCTTTAGGCACTCCCTTTCCCGAACTGGTGACCTATAAAGCAGAATTGGCCGGTGACAAAAATGTGACGCAATATGAGCTTTTGCTAGGTGATGTGGATACACGTGAGGTAAAAAAACTAGATATCAATCGTTGGCCCGATCAGTATATTGATGTGCTGTATGTAACTAAGAGCGGCAAGTATATCTATTTTCAGCGATATAATCGTCCATGGAATCAGGCTGATATTTGCGAGGTAGATGTAGCCACCGGTAAGGTGCGTACAGTCATTCATGAGGAAAATAAACCTTATTTGGATTATCAGATGCGTAGCGTTTCATTTCTGAATGACGGTAAGGAGATCTTATTCCGTTCCGAACGGAATGGATGGGGACATTATTATCTGTATGATACAGCTACCGGAAAACTTAAAAATCAAGTGACGGACGGGACGTGGGTAGCCGGACCGGTTGTGAAGATCGATACTTTGGGACGTAAGGTTTATTTTTATGGTTATGGACGTGAGAAAGGAGTGGACCCTTATTACTATATGTTCTACGAAGCAAGTCTGGATCATCCTGGTAAACTGCGTTTGTTGACGCCTGAGAATGCGACACATACAGTCAGTGTCTCTCCTTCGCATCGTTATATGGTAGATGCTTATTCTACTGTTTCACAAGTTCCTGTCAATGTGGTACGTAACCGTAATGGTAAAGTGATCATGACATTGGACAAAGCGGACATGCAACCTGTATATGATTTGGGATGGAAAGCACCGGAACGTTTCAAGGTCAAGGCTGCCGACGGAGTGACAGACCTTTATGGAGTAATGTGGAAGCCCGCTGACTTTGATTCGACAAAGGTATATCCGATTATATCCAATGTATATCCAGGTCCGTTTTTCGAATATGTTCCTACTCGTTTTACAATCAATGATTCTTACAATACCCGTTTGGCCCAGCTTGGATTTATAGTCATAACAGTAGGGCATAGGGGCGGAACACCAATGCGCGGAAAGGCATATCATACATATGGATATGGCAATCAGCGTGACTATCCTTTGGCTGATGATAAATATGCGATTGAGCAATTAGCACAGCGTTATTCGTTTATTGATATCAAGCGTGTAGGCATTTACGGACATTCCGGTGGTGGATTCATGTCTGCTTCTGCCATTTGTACGTATCCTGACTTTTATTCGGCGGCAGTTTCTTCGGCAGGAAACCATGACAACCGGATTTATAATAAAGGGTGGGTGGAGATTCATTTTGGAGTGGATGAAAGGATAAAGACTGTGAAAGATAGTTTGGGAGTGGAGCATAAGACATATACATACAGTGTCCGCACCCGTCCTAATCAGGATCTGGTGAAAAATTATAAGCATGGTCTTCTGTTATTTACCGGTGCGATGGATCAAACGGTAAACCCAGCCCATACATTGCGTTTGGCAAGTGCATTGATTAAAGCGAAAAAAGATTTTGGTATGTATGTACTTCCCGAATCCACTCATGGCTTTTTCGGTAAATCAGAGGAATTCTTTGAACATGAAATGTGGCGTCACTTCTCGCGGTTGTTGCTACATGATAATTCCGGTGATTTTGATGTGGAGTTGAATAGATATATGGTAAAATAAGGCATAGGAGGTAATAATATGAAATTGGCACAGTTGGTAAAAATGGCAATACTGTTTGCGACAGTATTCGGTCTGGATGGATACGCTCAGAAAAAACCGCTTGATATAGAAGCGTGTATGTCATGGAAACGAATCGATACACCTGCAATTTCACCCACCGGCAGATGGGTGACCTATCGTGTTTCTTTGATGGAAAGCACTTCAGAGAATAAGGATGCAAAGATGTTGCATTTGTTTGATACTCGGACACGAAAAGAGATTTTATTGCCGGGAGTGACAGAGGTTAGTTTTTATAATAATGACCAGTCACTTTATTATGTGGATATAGATTCTACCGGAACGGAAAAAACAATTTTGATGGCGTTACCTTCAGGTAAAAAGAGAGAGTGGAGTCATCAGGAGAATTTTAATCCGGTGGAGGGAACTCCGTATTCCATCTCTGTGTTGGCTGTTCCGAAAGATACCGTGAAGCATACGCCTGCTTTCAGTCGCTTGGTAATACGTGATTTTCGTAAAGAAACTGCTTTTCATATAGATAGTGTCAGTTATTACAGACTTTACGATAAAGGCCGTTCGATTGCTTTTATTCGTAACCAGTCTGTAGGAAATACTTTGTGCTACGGACCTTTGAGAGGTCCTTACCGTACGCTTTACCAGAGTGATGTGAAGAAGGAACCGACTGCTTTCAGCTTGGACGAAAAACTACTGGACGGTTCTTTCCGGGTCAAAGACTCTCTGTGGTATGATTTCTCTTTGAAGAAGAATGTCTGTAACTTGGTTTTTGATAAAAAAGAGATTCCTATCCCTGCCGGCATGGAGATGGTGAGGACAGATCTGTCGTATTATGCCAAATTTCTGACTTTTGAGTTGAAACCTTCTGCTCTGATAGAGAAAAACAGAAAGGAGCTGGAACCGGATAAAAGTTTTGAATTGGAACTTTGGACCTGGAATGAATTTGAAGTACCGACACTGCAAAGACGTAGTCGGTATCGGTCGATGGATCTACCTAAATATGTGTACGATATAACTACTGGGAAGTTAGTGGAAGCCGCTCCTGCCACTACTGATTTATTGGCTCCGGACAGAGCACAGGAAATTCGTTATATGCTTTATACGGATGACACTCCTTACCGTATGCAACGGGAATGGCTTGAAGATGTACCTTTTGATGTTTATTCGATAGATATACATACAGGAGAACGGAAAAAAATTGGAACTGCCTATCGTTCAATACCGAAATGGTCGGTAAACGGTAAATGGGCTGTAATGTATGATCCGATAGCGCAAGTCTGGAACAAATTTGATGGTATGACAGGAACAATAACAGATATTTCTACTGCTATCGGATATCCTGTTTTTGAGAGAATGCATGATAAACCAGCTCCTGCTCCTGCCTGTGGAATTGCGGGATGGACAGCGGATGGCAATGCAGTTCTGATTTATGATGCATACGATTGGTGGAAGATAGACCTTACAGGGGTGCGCAAGCCCGAATGTTTTACAAAGGGATATGGACGACGGAACGGGAAAGTGATTCGCAAGATGGTTAGTAATATTGATAAGGATATTTTTGGACCGGATGAGAAGATAATGGTTTCTTTGTGGGATGAGAATACAATGGACGAGGGGGTCTATTTGCTTGATATGCGGGGACGCTTGAAAAAACTGACTGAAGGCGCATATACGTATACGGTACATTGTTTTTCTGATGACCAAAAGTACTGTATCTGGAATCGTCAGAATATCTCTGAATTTCGTGATTTATGGTGGAGTAAGTCTGATTTTTCGAATCCGGTGAGAATTACTCATATCAATCCTCAACAGGAGAATTACAATTGGGGGACTGTAAAAGTGACAGAATGGACAAATTACGAAAATAAGAAAAATAAAGGTCTGTTGTTTTTCCCCGAAGATTATGATGCAAGTAAGGAGTACCCTGTATTGGTGCAGTTTTATGAGACGCATTCTGAGGGACTGAATACTTATCATGCTCCTTTGTTGAGTAGTGCGATGGCGGATGTTATGTATTTTGTTAGCAATGGATATATTGTGTTTATGCCGGATGTCCATTTTACAGTAGGTAGTCCCGGTCAAAGCAGTTATGATGCGGTGGTAAGCGGGACGAAATTCCTGATAGAACAGGGCATAGCGCATCCTGGAAAAATAGGGCTTCAAGGGCATAGTTGGTCAGGATACCAGGTCGGCTATTTGGTGACCAAAACAGATATTTTCACTTGTGCCAGTATAGGGGCTCCTATTACGGATATGGTGACGGGTTATTTGGGTATACGCAATGGTAGTGGACTTCCCCGCTATTTTATGTACGAGGAAACTCAAAGCCGTATGGGAAGTACTTTGTGGGAGGCAAAAGAAAAATATCTTTCTAACTCGGCCATTATGGAAGCGGATAAGATACGGACACCTTTGTTGATTTGCCATAATGACGATGACGAGGCTGTTGCTTATGAACAAGGGCGTGCCTTGTATTTGGCAATGCGTCGCTTGCAGCGTCCTGCATGGTTACTGAACTATAAAGGAGAAGGTCATTTCCTGAATAATCTGGCTGCCCAGAAAGACTGGACGATCCGAATGATGCAGTTTTTTGACTATTATCTGAAAGCGACTCACGAACCACGCTGGATGAAAGAAGGCATTCATCTGAAGGAGCGTGGTATCGACCAAAAATATGATTTAATAAAAAACTAATTAATATTGATAAAAATGAAGAAATTACTAATTGCAATGGTAGCCTTGTCATGTTTTGCACTGTGTGGCTATGGACAGACAAAAATGGAGAAACAAATTATCGGTAAGTGGTGTAACCCTTATACTTACCAGTCTACAGGTGAATTAAAGGGCTTTGAATTTAAGAAAGGTGGAAAATGCTCTGCTATCAACATTCCGGTCTATGATTTGAGAACTTGGAAAATAGACAAAGAGGGGTATCTGATTATTGAAGGATTCAGCAAAGAAGACAGTGATGAGATGCAACCCTATTATACCCGTGAGCGTATTGGATACTTGTCGAAAGATTCTTTGGAACTTGTGACAAGAGAAAAAAATCCACGTTTGGTGTTTTTGTATATCAACACCAAGAAAATAAAGAAGCTGGTGACTCCGGAAGTTGCACCCAAAGAAAAATAATAAATCTCTCTCTTAATAATTTAGTGTTAATTTAGCATTATATTGCTAATAGAAGCACCTCATCGTAGGGATTACGATGGGGTGTTTTTTGTTTCTTAGTATCAGAATCGAAACTTGTTGTGTAAAAAAATATCATATTTTTAAGGTGCACTCTGAACAATTTAATATTATATTTAGCATGGAATATCGCTATTTAATTGTATTTTTGGCACAAAATGCCCAAAATGGATAGCAGAGAGATTTCCATAGAACAGATAAATAAACTGGATGCTACAGCTTTCCGTATGCTTTATAAGACTTATTATAAGGCATTGGTTTGTTATGCAATACAGATAACAGGGGAGTCTGGAGCTGCAGAGGATATTGTACAGGAACTGTTTTCTACTCTTTGGGAAAAGCAATTATCATTTAAGTCATTGGTGTCATTGAAGGCCTATCTATATAATTCCGTTCGGAATGCTTCAATTGATTATCTCAAACATAAAGATGTTGAATTTGATTATTTGCAGAAGGTAATAGAATCACATCAGGAATACAGAGTAGGAGATGAGGAAGAAGATGATTTTTTTACAGAGGAGATTTTTCGGCAACTTTTTATGACTATTGATTCTTTGCCGGAACGTTGCAAACAGGTCTTTTTGTTACATATGGAGGGTAAGAAGAATGAAGAAATTGCAGCTGCGCTGTATGTTTCTCTTGAGACCGTTAAAACGCAAAAGAAACGAGCAATGTCTTTGCTCCGGAAAAAATTAGGTCCATATCATTTTGCATTGCTTTTGTCTATTCTTCCATAAAAAAGATATTTTCAGAAAAAAAGTTGTTTTAACTTGTCCCTCATTTTATTTGTTTGGTCGTCTTTATATAAATGATGCAAAAACATATAATGGAACGCAAAAGAAATATAAATTCTATAATTCATGACCAGCTACTAGGACAGCTTTCGGAAGAAGAAGAGAAACGATTGCAAGTTTGGATTGAAAGTTCTTTAGAAAATAAAAAGAACTATGAAAGTCTAATGCAAGATACTGATTTGTCTGAAAGATACCGTCAATTTGCAACAGTGGACGAGGAACAGGCCTGGAAAAAGTTTCAGGAAAAACATTTTCAAGTTCGTGGGATCCATCGCAGGATGCTTTGGAGATATGCTGCTATCTTTATGATCCCTATAATTATTGGTGCCGCTATTTGGGTGGGAATGTGGCGAAACGCTGATACCGTACCTGTAAGAGTACAGGATGATCAATTAGCAATGATACGTTCGGAAAAGATGGGAAAGCAGAAAGCTACTCTTGTATTGGCTGGCGGGCAGGAAATTGAATTGAAATCGGCTTCCCATCAATCGTTGCAGGACTCGACTATCTTGCCGATATTATCTCCGGAAGTTATGGAAGAAACACAATCAGAAAATGGAGACGTTACTGCTACTGACAATAATAAATTGGTCACTTATGATGATAGTGAATTTTGGCTCACTTTTGAGGATGGAACAAAAGTGCATTTGAACTATAACACGACTTTAAAGTATCCGTCGCATTTTAGTGCAGCTAGTCGTACTGTTTATTTGGATGGAGAGGCCTATTTTCAAATAGCTAAAGACGACCGTCAGTTCCGGGTTATAACGGCAAATGGGATTGTCAAGCAATATGGCACCTCCTTTAATGTCAATACACATGTAGCCGGAGTCACGAAAGTGGTATTGGTGGAAGGAGCTATCAGTGTTCTTCCTAATCAGGGGGATGAGCATAAGATACATCCGGGGGAACTGGCTGTCCTAAATGGAGCAACACAGGATGTTCAAATCAGCAAGGTAGATATAGAACCTTATATAGCTTGGAATAGCGGACGTTTTGTATTTGATAATTGTTCTTTGGAAACCCTTATGGAGGTGATATCCCGTTGGTATGATAAGAAAATAATGTTTGAAGATGAAGATATAAAGACGATGCGTTTTACCGGCGACCTTGATCGTTACGGTTCTATAAGCCCTATATTAAAAGCAATTCAAAAAGTTACTCATCTGGAAATGGATGTTGAAGGAGAAGCTATTATTATTAGAAGAGAATAAAACAATTATTAACCACATTTACTAAAAAAAAAAAGGAGGAAGGCCATGCAAATTAAAAGGGCCAGAGAGCGTATTGTGATGTCTCTCTGTATTATTTTTCTGTTGTTCGCACCGATGTTGGTTACGGCACAGTCTAATTCAATGAAAGTATCCCTTAATTTAAAGTCTGCATCAGTTAAAGAGTTTTTTGATGCAGTGAAAGCTCAGACAGGTTTGAACTTTATCTATAACACTGAGCAAGTAAAGAGTATGTCTCGTATCACGATCCAAAGTAAGGGGCAACCTATCACTGAAGTTTTGGATAAAGTATTGGCTAACACAGGCTATACTTACGAGATTGAAGGCAATATTGTGACTATTGTATACAAACAGTCCAAAGAGAAGAAAAAAATTATAACCGGAGTGGTAGTAGATGAGGGCGGGGAACCCTTGCCCGGTGTTACTGTTCTGATTATAGGGAAAGAGAAGAATATCGGCACGATGACGGATGCGGAAGGAGCTTTTTCTTTGGGACTGCCTGACAAAAATGTTATTGTGCGTATTTCTTTCGTCGGGATGCAACCGATAGAGATCAATACCGCAAAGTTGAATTTGGACAAGACACATACATTTCGGTTGAAACCGGACTCAAAGCAATTGGACGAAGTGGTGGTGACCGGCTATGCGAAAATCAGCAAGAACAGTTTTACAGGTACGTCTGTAACGGTATCTGCCGACCAGCTGATGTCCGTCTCAAAGACAAACGTACTGGGTGCTTTGCAGGTGTTCGATCCTTCATTTCGTATTGCAGAAAATAATCTGGTCGGTTCGAATCCGAATAAAGTGCCGGAACTTTATATTCGTGGACGTTCCGGTATCGGTACAACAGAATTGGATGCGGCAGACCTTTCTGAGTCAGCATTGAGAAACAATCCGAATCTTCCTACGTTTATTATGGACGGATTCGAAATCAGTGTACAGAAACTGTACGATATGGATCCGAGCCGCATCGAGAGTATTACGATTCTGAAAGATGCCGCTGCTACGGCAATGTATGGTTCGCGTGCAGCCAACGGGGTGGTGATTATTACAACTGTGACTCCGAAGCCGGGAAAAATTAATATAGACTACAATTTTACTGGTACCTTGGAGTTTCCCGACTTGACAGACTATAACTTGATGAACGCTCGCGAAAAGTTGGAAACGGAAGTGGCAGCAGGATTATTCAAAGCAGATCCTAAAAGTGATGATTATGTTGATGTGCAAAGAACATTGACTCAACGCTATAATGCAAAATTGAATAATGTCGTTCGTGGAGTAGATACTTATTGGCTTTCCAAACCGCTTCGAACTGTGTTCAATCAGAAGCATAGTTTGTATTTAGATGGTGGTACGGAGAATTTACGTTGGGGAGCAGATCTTTCTTATACCTCTGGCGAAGGTGTAATGAAAGGTTCTTTCCGTGACCGCATGGCTGGTGGATTGTCCTTATCCTATCGGCTTGGCTCTTTCCAAGTACGAAATTATTTCTCTTATACTTATACAAACTCTGAAGAGTCTCCCTACGGAAGCTTTTCTAAATACACGTCAAAACAACCATATGATGAATATTTGGATGAAAACGGACAATATCTGAAAGATACATATCCTTGGAATGGTAGTTCGGGATATGAGAATCCTTTGTACGAAGCGACATTAAATAGTTACGATCGTAGCAAGTCGTGGGAACTGATTAATAATACGGAGCTCTTGTGGAATATCAACCCTTACCTACTTCTGAAAGGACAGTTTAGTGTGACGAAGTCTAATTCTGACTCGCGCACATTTACTGATCCTCGTTCTCGTTCGGAAAGGAATAATGATAATAAACTGAGCCTTTCTAATGTTGTATCCGGATGGTTGGACATTGCTACGGCAAATAGTTTAACTTGGGATGCTACGGCTACTTTATCGTATAATCGTAACATAAAGAAAAACAGCCTGAATTTTTTAGTTGGTATCAATGCTACCTCAAGTACTGGAGATGGTATGGGATTGACTTATAAAGGATTCCCTTCCGGTGATCTTTCTTCACCGGGATTTGCGAATGAACTTTCAGGTTTACCCTCCAACTCTGACAGTAAAAGCCGTTTGTTCGGTGCATTGGGGACATTTAACTATTCGTATGATAATATTTATCTTGCCGATGCTTCCATTCGTTTTGACGGTAGTTCGGAGTTCGGTTCCGACCAGCGTTTTGCCCCTTTCTTCTCCGGTGGTTTAGGCTTGAACTTACACAACTATAAGTTCATGAAGCAATTTGAATGGATGAATCGTTTCAAGATTCGCGGTACGTATGGTATGACGGGTAAGGTAAACTTTTCTCCATATGATTCACAAACGATATACAGCATTGTTACCGACAATTGGTTTAAGACAGGTCTAGGCGCTAATCTGATGGCTTTGGGTAACAGTGGATTGGGATGGGAAAAGACTCATAACATGGATTTAGGAGTGGATTTGGATCTCTTTGACGGCCTGATTCAGATGGACTTCTCTTATTATCGCAAAAAAACGGTTGATTTGGTGAATAGTGTAACATTACCTAGTTCTACAGGTTTCACTTCTTATAAAGATAATATCGGTGAAGTATTGAATAAGGGGGTTGAGGTTCAGCTAAGAAGTACGTTGTTAAATACAAAAGAGTGGTTTGTTGCTGTCTTTGCCAATCTTGCCCATAACGAAAATAAGATTACGAAGATTTCTGATAGTATGAAAGAATATAATAGACGTGTAATGGATAAATACGCTAATTATGATTCTGGCTATAACAGTGGCGATGCAGCATATGCTAACACTTATCTTCAATATGTAGAGGGTGGTTCGCTGACTTCTATATTTGCCGTCAAGTCTTTGGGTATCAATCCTGCTGACGGTAGAGAAATCTTTGTACGTCCCGATGGTACTATCACGTATGATTGGAATGCTGTTGATCAAGTAGTGGTTGGAAATCAAGAACCTAAAATGCAGGGTACGTTTGGTGTCAACCTTCGTTGGAAACAGTTTTCGCTCTTCTCTACTTTTTTGTATGAATGCGGTGGACAGCGTTATAATTCTACTTTGGTAGATAAAGTAGAAAATGCACGTATCTCAAGTGGTAACGTAGACCGTCGTGTATTGACAGGACGTTGGCAGAAACCGGGTGATCTTGTTCCTTATGGACGTCTGCAGACAAACGGGATCGTGGCCGTAACCCGTCCTACTAGTCGTTTTGTACAAGATTATAATATGCTGAGCTTTAATTCTTTGACGTTAGGATATGATTTTGATATGGCGTGGATGAAGAAAGCGCATATTGGTATGTTGCGTGTAGAATTATCCGGTAACGACTTGTTTCATCTTTCTACCGTACGTATTGAACGTGGTTTGGATTATCCTTACTCACGCTCTTTCTCTGCTTCATTAAAAGCTAGTTTCTAATTAATAATGTTGAAAGAAAAAATGAAAAGATTATATACAATATCACTTTTGGTACTTTGTTTGGTGGCTACGGGGTGTAGTGACTGGCTAAACGTAGCACCTAGTAATCAGGTGAATGAAGAGGATATGTTTAGCACAGGTGACGGTTATCGGCATGCACTGAACGGGGTATATTTGGATCTAGGTACCTCAACCCTTTATGGACAGAATTTGTCTTGGGGATTTCTGGATATAATAGCTCAGTATTACTCTGCGTCCGCTTTTAAGGAGGAAAGAGTTTATTATCAGTCTCTCAAATTTAATTTTGAACATACGAATGTAAAGTCTGTTATTTCGTCTATTTGGTCCAGATCATATAATAATATTGCCAATTGTAATAATTTGATTAATCAGGTTTCGAATGCGGATCCGTCACTTTTTGCACAAAGAGAGTTAGAGAAGAATATGATTCACGGTGAAGCGCTTGCTTTGCGTGCTTTCATTCATTTCGAGATCCTTCGTATGTTCGCTCCTGCTATGATGAAGGATGACCAAAAAGCATATATACCTTATGTGGATGTTTATCCTACTTATGTACCTTCATACGAAACAAATGAGAACGTTTTGAAAAAAGTGGTTGCAGATCTGAAAGAGGCAAAGCGTATGTTAGCACAATGTGACATAGCAGAAGAACATAAAGCTTGGATGTCAACGAATAGTCGCATGTTGGGTACTAATATTCCTCGTGGAGATATTTCCGAAGAAGATGTTTTTTTCGCCTTTCGTGGATATCGTATGAATTATTATGCGATTACCGCTATTTTAGCTCGAGTATATTTCTGGATGGGTGAGTATGAATTAGCATACAATGAGGCTAAGGAAGTATTGGATGCTACTGATGACGAAGGAAAAAAATGTTTTTCTTTTGTGTCATATACGGAATTGGGAAGCAACATGAAAGACTATAATGGTATTATTATGTGTTTCTTTAATAAGACGCTACAAGAGAATTATGAACCATTTACTATGAAGAGTAGTGAGGATAAATTATATTTAGTTAATTTTGAGAAAGGGGAGAAAGAGGCAGACCAACGTTTGCTGGAAAGTATGATCGGTTCGGAGGGAACGAATAAATATTCTCGTAAATATATGATTCCGCTTGGTACTAATGGTACGGATATGATTCCGGGAATACGTTTGAGTGAGATGTATTATATTATGGGAGAATATTTTGCTCGCACCAATAAATTTACAGAAGCGGGAGCGATGCTGGATGAGGTTCGTTACGAGAGGGGTATCCGGGAAACAAGTTTGAAAACTACTATTACTACGTTGGATGGTTATCATACTGAGATGCTTGAAGATATGCGTAAAGAGTTTGTGGGCGAAGGACAGCTTTTCTTTCAGTACAAACGCTTGGATAAGAAACCGGTCAAGAATGCAATATTTGTATTTGAGAAGCCTCAAAATGAAGATGTTTAATCTGCAAATAACGTAAAAGTCATGATGAAAAAATATATACTGTTAGCATTGTTGCCTCTTTGCCTGTGTGCGTGTTCGGAAGATGAGATAAAACCGTATAATGGAGGACAATATTTGTATTTCAATCAATTCAAGGATAATGAGGAAGAGGTTATTAACGTCTCGTTCAATAATTATCCCGCAAATGATGAGGTTGTTGTAAAAATAGGATTGGCACTTATCGGTAAACCTTTTGAGAAAGACACTCCCTACAAATTGGTTGTGGTGAATGAGGAGGTGAAAGATGGAGAGACACCGAACGCTTTGCCCGAGAATTATCGATTGCCTGAATCACCTGTGTTTAAGGCGGGAGTGTCTGAAGATGTCTTGGAAGTGACATTGGTAAAGACGGACAATTTGAAAGAGGACGTAAAATTGTGCCTGCGATTGGAAAGTAATGAATACTTTACGGGTTCAATGCCACGGTTTGATCAGATAGAGATTGTGTTTAATAATGTAGTGAGCAAGCCATTGTGGTGGAACAATGAAGTAACCAAATTATTCTTAGGTACATATTCCCGGAAAAAATATGTAGAATTTGCAGCTTTCTCGGGAGTTTCAGATTTTGGTGCGCTTAGTACAGCGGAAAAGCGTCAGGTATCGCTTGACTTTAAGTATTACGTAGCGGCAAACAATATAATGGATAAAAATGATAAAACAGGCGAAGAGTTTCCAATGGAAATTCCTGTTGATTAATTAGAATAGAATATGAAGATACATACATTATTTACAGCGATATTTCTTCTTTTCATAGTGACATCTTGTTATAAAGATAAGGGAAACTATGACTATAAGGAGATGAATGATATTGAAGTTACTGTAAAAGTAGAAGATGAATACGGGACTTACGCTTTAGGTGATATTGTCACTTCTACTCCGGAATTGACTTTCGCTTTGGGGCAGGAAAATACTAATCTGGAATATGAGTGGTCTTTTGCAGGTAAGGTCATTTCGCATACACGTAATCTTGAATGGGTAGCCGATACAATCGCTAGTAGTAAGGCTTTGCAACTGGCGGTATTGGATAAAGGCACAGGGGTAACTTACTTTGGGCATACTTATATTTCTGTTTCTTCTAAATATGCGACTGACGGTTGGGTGGTTCTTTCTGAAAAAGACGGTAACAGTACATTGGCTTTCTTAAGTCATAGGAATGGTTTTAATCCTCCTACAGGAGTGGTTCGAGATGTTTACCAGATGATCAATGGACATCCGATGGGAACTGGTCCAATGTCTGTATATCCCCATTGGACAAGTCAGTGGGATCCTGAAGAAGAAGCTAGCTGGTTGTGGATTGCGCAAAAAGGTGGACAAGGAGCATTAGAAGTTTCGGGAAGTAGCTATCAGCAGAAAGTAACTTTGTCACAGATGTTTTTGGACCAAGCGTACCCGGAGGGATTTACTCCAGCAGCCGTGATGGATTTGCAGATACTTTCATTAGCTATTGGTGAAGATGGAACGATTTATACACGTGTTAAGGAAACAAATAAACTGTTTAATACCGGTCGTTTTATCGACCGTCCATTGACTTCGGATGCCAAAGGAGAAGTAAAAGTGGATGGTAGTATGATTGCTTATGTGCGTTTTGATTACCATGGGGGATTATTGTGTTATGATAAGAACACTAGTCAATATTTGCATATTGGTGATTATGTTGACTATGATTCGGGAGAAACTCGTGTAGGAAAAGTACTTCCTTTAAAGGTGGATGAGGGAGATTATAAGGAAGGAGATGCCCGATTAAATAATATGAGGGATTATAAGGTACATTTTATAGGAGCAGCTGCTGAAGGAGCAAATTATGATATGCCTTATATGGCTGTTATTGAAGATCAAATGGGTAAGTTTTATCTTCAACGGTTTACTGTAGACTGGTATGACGGAAAAATGAAAGAAATTCCCACCAAGTTTGAATCCCAGGAAGAAATGCCGTCTCTTGGAAGCGTGATTAACGGAAGTTCCAAAAATTGCTTTACTCTTTGCCGTTATCAGAAAGAGGCTCCATATATGTTTATCAGTAAAGATAATATGTTATATCTTTATTATATGACTAGCGGTAAGTTATACCCATGTGCGCAATTCGAATCAACCATCACTTCTATGGATGTAAATACTTATAATAATAGAAACTTGGCGGTTGGATTAGAGAATGGGGATATTATTATCTTGAAGGGAATACGTAGCGCTGATGGAGAACCTAATTTGGATAGATATGTCATTAATGGAGGAAATATTATTCAGGTGACTGATGCGAAAAATGACTTTGTTCTTTTCCATGAGAAAGATTTTGGACGAGTGGTACAGATTTTCTATAAATGGAATCAGCAATGGAACGAATATTTTTATTAATTACTAAAATAATAAAACCTTGAAAAAACTGTATTTATTTCTCTTGGTCGCATTATGCGGGGCTATGATCAACCCCGCCGTGGCCAAGAAGAAAAACAAGAAAAAAGCTTCTACGGAAGCTACAACAAAGAAGAAAGAGAAGAAAGAAACTAAGTATGACAAACTGTTCAAAGGCAAGAAAGTCACGACAGCAAAAGGTTTCATTACTCTTCATCAGTTTGATAATAAAGTTTATTTTGAGTTGCCGCTCAAAGTACTCAACCGTGATATCCTGTTGGGATCTACAATTGCAGAAACAACGGATAATCAGTTTGGATGTGTAGGTGAGAAGTCTAGTGATCCTTTTTTGATTCGTTTCGTGCAGCGTGATTCAACAATCACATTGCGTCGTGTGCAAGCAGGACAATTCTCGGATGATCGGGAAATAAAAAAACGTTTGCAGAGTAGTACAATGCCGGCTATTGCCGAAACTTTCGAGATAAAGGCTTACAATAATGACAGTACTGCCGTTGTGTTTGATATGACCGGATACTTGTTAAGTGATCAGAAAATGCTTTCTCCTTTTTCTCCTTATTCTCTGATAGAAATGATGGGAGGAAGCATTGATAAGGATTTCGAGAAGGAAAGCTCTTTCATCCAGGGTATCAAAGGCTTTGAAGATAATATTAGCATCCGCTCTTTGCTTACCTATAAGGTGAGTGTAGGAACTAAGGGAAGTTATGCAGTAAAGAATATGCCTTTCTCCGCCGTGATGAACCGTAGTTTCATTCTACTTCCTGAAAAGCCGATGCGTCATCGTTATGCCGATCCGCGTATTGGTATTTTCGAACACTCTATTGTTGAGTTTGCTTCCGAAGGACGTGGATTGCGTACTCGCCATATCGCTCATCGTTGGAATTTGGAACCGTCGGATTCTGCCGCATATTTGCGTGGAGAGTTAGTAGAACCTAAAAAACCTATTGTTTTCTATATTGATGATGCATTTCCGTTGAGTTGGAATAAATACATTCATAAAGGAGTTGAGGTATGGCAGAAAGCATTTGAGAAGATTGGTTTTAAGAATGCGATTATAGCAAAGGATTTTCCTAAAGACGATCCTAACTTTGATCCGGAAAATATTAAATATTCTTGTATTCGTTATGCTCCATCTACAGTAGCTAACGCAATGGGACCTTCGTGGATTGACCCTCGCTCGGGAGAGATTATAAATGCATCAGTAACAGTATATCATAATATTGTGCAGTTGGTTCAGTACTGGCGTTTCTTGCAGACTGCCCCGGCAGATAAGGATGTTCGTGATGTAGTGTTGCGTGAAGACTTGTTGGGAGACTGTATCGCTTACGTGCTTTCTCATGAGGTAGGACACACTCTGTCTCTAATGCATAATATGGCGGGTTCTTCTTCCATTCCTGTAGAGTCATTGCGTGATCCGAAATTTACCCAGGAGTATGGAACGACTTATTCTATCATGGATTATGCACGTAATAACTATATAGCACAGCCGGGTGACAAGGAGAAAGGGGTACGCATGACACCTCCTGAACTTGGTGCTTATGATTATTATGCGATCTCTTGGTTGTATAAACCAATATTTGAGGCGAAAACATCTGAAGAAGAAATTCCTATACTGGACAAATGGATCAGTGAGAAATCGGGTGATCCTAAGTATCGTTATGGTAAGCAGCAGTTTAAACGTCGCTTCGACCCGAGTTCCGTAGAAGAAGATTTGGGAGATGATCCTGTGAAAGCTTCAGAATATGGACGTCGTAATCTGCAATATATCCTGAAACATATTAATGAATGGGTAGCAGACAAAGATAAGGATTTTGAGTTCCGTACTGCTTTATATGATGAAGTTGTCTATGGGTATGTACGCTATTTAAGCTTCGTGTTAGCAGATATCGGAGGTATTTATCTGAATGAGCGCTATGACGGAGATCAGCGTCCGAGTTATCAGACTGTGTCGAAAGAGCAACAGAAGAAAGCGTTGAATTTCTTGTTGAATGAGTTAAAAGATCTTTCTTGGTTGGATGCGAATGAGACTTTGAAAGAGTTTCCTATCCGTACTTCTGTAGCTATGCAAATGGAGAACGCGATTATTGATGGTATCTTATCTCGTTGTGGTGCTGTTTCTATCTGTTCGGATAAGGCGATATCCGCTCCTTATACTCAAAAAGAATATCTGGCAGATATCGAACGTTTTGTATGGGCACCGACACGTGCTGGTAAAACTTTGACAGATACGGAGATGCGTTTGCAGATGAATTATCTGACAAAATTGATAGAAGGATCTGTAACTGGGGTTGCTAAAAATGCGACTCGTAAAGGTATTACGGATATGTATGGTATTATTGAGATTCCTGAATGGTTGAAGGCTGCTTCTCGTGAGCGTTTTGGCATCGTCTCGGAAGAATTTATGGGATGCTTTAATAATAAGCATGCTGAAATGCAGGCAGCCCGTTTGGAAGAAATTAGCGGTTTTGAGGATGATGTTGATTTGAAGGCTCCGTTGGAACCGATGGAACATGTTTATTTCGGCGAATTGAAGAAAATCCGTAGCTTGGTTGCAGCAAGTGCTTCTACCGGCTCTGCTGATACGCAACGCCATTATCGCTTATTGTTGTACAAAATTGACCAGGCATTAAAATGATAGGAAGTATGAGAAATAGATATAGTAAGATACTTTGTTTATTGCTTCTTTTTATGTGTTGCCTGCCACAAGACGGAAATGCGATCTGGCCTTTTAAAAAGAAGAAAAAAGAGGAAAAGAAAGAAGTACTGACACCTTATCAGAAGCTTTTCAAGAACAAGAAAGTGCAGACAGCTCATGGGCTGATGACTATTCATAAGGTGGAAGATAAAGTGTATGTTGAGTTTCCGGTTGCTATGTTAGGACGGGAACTGTTGCTGACTTCTTCTATAGAAAACACGAGTGACGGTGGGGAAGGTGCACCGGGACAACTGGGCGGAACAGATGTACGTCTGCGTTTTGAGATGATCGATTCGACAATCGTGGCGCGTATGCCTTTGTTGAGCAAACCTGTCAATACGAGTGGTGACTCTGATATTGCCCGTGCACTGAATCATTCACATAATCCGGGTATCTTCAAGAGCTTTAAAGTGCTGGCATGTACACCGGATAGTTCCGCTCTTGTAGTGAATATGAAAAGTTTGTTCTTGGAAGGTTCGGCTTTTACCAAACCTTTCCCATCGACTTCTGCTAACGGCTATTATGGTTTTGTATCTCGCGACCACTCCTTGGAATCTGATAAATCGTCTATTTTGGGCGTTTCCGCTTCCGGAGATAATATTACCGTTCGTGAAGAATTGGCATATAAGGTGAATCACACTTTGATGGGAGCTTATAGTATGTATGAGAATGTTCCGTTGACGGCTGTGGTAAATAAGATGTTATGTGTTTTGCCGGAAGAGCCTATGACTCCCCGTTTGGCAGATTCACGTCTTGGATTGACTACACAGTTGAAAAGTGACTTCGCCGGGGCGGGGCAAGAGGTGAAGAATATACGTTATGCAAAACGTTGGCGGATTGAGCCTTCGGATTCCGCTGCTTATCGTCGGGGTGAACTGGTGGAACCGAAGAAACAATTAGTATTCTATATTGATAGCTTACTACCCGTCAAGTGGCATCCTTATATTAAAGCCGGAGCGGAATCTTGGAATAAGGCTTTTGAAAAGATTGGTTTTAAGAATGTGATTTGTGTGAAGGAGTTTCCTAAGAATGATACTTTGTTTAATGCACATAGTTTGGATTGCATGACCATCCGTTACTCTGCTTCATGGATGAATACTGCACAAACCACTCTTCACTCTGATGCTCGTACCGGTGAGATTTTGAATGCTTCTATATTGATTAATGCGAACTTGATCAGTGTACAGTATGTAGACCGTATTGCGGCAACTGTGGCAACCGATCCTCGTGTGCGTACTGTTATTTTCCCGCAAGAGGTGCAAGGTGAACTGATTCAAGCCGCTATTGCTCAGGCAGTAGGGACAGGATTAGGACTTAATGTGAACTGGGGAGCTCCTGTTGCTTATCCGGTAGACTCTTTGCGCTCTGCCAGCTTTACGCAGAAGTATGGTTTGGCTTCTTCTGTGATGGGTGGGGTAGTGATTAATGATGTGGCTACGGTTGATGATGTCCGGAAAGGAGTGCGTTTGGTCAATACGAACCCTGGACCGTATGATGAATTGGTTATCAAATATCTGTATCAGCCTATTTATGCTTCTTCATTGCAAGAAGAAAAAGCAACGTTGGATAGCTGGATCCGTCAACACACAGGGGATCCTCATTATGCTTATATCCGTAGTCAGCCCCGTTTTGATTCGGACCCGCGTAATAGTCGTGGGGGCTTGGGAGATGATCACTTGAAGTCATTCGATTACATGCTTTCCAATATCCGTACTGGTTGTGAGAACTATTATACTTGGTTCTCTAAAGGGGACAAGGACATGACAATGCGTAAGCGGGTATATTCAGCACTTTGTGATCGGTTGAACAGTCGTGTATATGCGGTTCTTTCGTATGTCGGTGGTATTTATCTGAACGATATTCGTGAGAAAGATGTGCTTCCGAGTTACTCGATGGTAGACCGCGAGAAGCAAAAGGCTGCATTGGACAGGGTGCTGAGTCTGGCAAAAGATCTGGACTGGATAGAGAGTGCAGCTCGTGCTACAGATTTCACAATTGCTGATAAGAAGGCAGATATGATGCGTTTGGAAATTTTCAAGAATATCTTTAATCGTTTGCCTTATATCGAAGTGTGTACGGAACGTTTCCCGGAAACGGCTTATACGGCTTCAGAATATTTGGATGACATTTATAATGTAGTATGGGAAGGAACTTTGAAACGTCGTACGTTGGATAATGTTGAGAAGGCTCTGCAGACTGCTTTTCTGGAAAGTATTATTGCTACCTCTACAGTGACTGCACCTATTGGTAGCTTTAAGGCTTCAAAGACGTCATTTGCAGATACCCGGAAATCGGAGATCAGTCTGGCTACTTTGCGTGAAGGAGAAAATGTAGAGCACTATCTGCATTCTTTGCAGACTCCTGAAGAAGTAAGTGGTTTCTCATCTATTCCGCCTATTTATACGAATCAGACCAAAGTCGCTGCATATTATTTTGATATGTTGATGCGTACGAAAGAGATGTTGGAAAAGAGTATTGCGGTTATGCCTGAGGCTGATCGTTCACATTATGAACTTTTAATTTATCGCATAAATAAAGCGGTAGAGAACAAATAATAAATTTCTCTCTCTTGAATAAATAGTGTTAGCAATTCCGTTGCTAATGAAAACGCCCCGTCGTAGTGATTACGATGGGGCGTCTTCATGTTTGCCCCGCATGGGCAACAACTATAGGGTGTAAATCCCGAACGAGCCTTGATAGTGGGAATCGTTAGCTTCAGGCAAGGGTGTCCACCGTGAGGGGAATCCGAAGGAAGCCGTCGGCAAATCCTCGGTCTGACGAACAGAAACCGGATATAAGGCATGACGTATGTGGGCGAGACTGCATGTCAAGTCAAAGCCCTAAACTATCCGGACATACGTATTGTAAATCCGGCAGATATATGAGGAGAAGGTTGTTGCTCTTAACGGGGGAGGTCTCCCGGACACGTATTCGTAACAGGCGTGGTTGAAACAAGATTTATCGGGAGAAGTCAGCCGATTCCATAGTAATTCCGACTGCGGAACGAAGGGATGAACATTAGACGGTCTGATAGCCATAAATTAAGGAAATGCGTTGAAAGCCGCCAACTCCGCAAGGAGGCTTTGTACTAAGGGTATGTCGGAAACAAAGAGGATAGTACAGAGTGCCGAGTATGACCTTGCATTTATGGATATGGATGACCAATTGTAGAACGTAATAACAAAGGTAAGTATGCTTGAAGATATACTTAGTGCCGAAAACATGAGAGCTGCCTATCAACGTGTCGTTTCCAACAAAGGTGCGGCAGGTATTGACGGTATGGGAGTGGATGAACTCCACGCCCACTTATGCGAGAACTGGGCTGGAATTAGAGACCAGCTACGGCAAGGTACTTATATACCCTCCGCAGTCCGTAAGGTGGAGATACCGAAGCCCAACGGGGGTAAACGTATGCTGGGCATACCTACCGTGACCGACCGCTTAATCCAGCAGGCAATCGCCCAAAAGTTAAGCGTGATGTATGACGGGAATTTTAGTGACAGCAGCTTTGGCTTTCGTCCGCAGCGTTCTGCCCACCAAGCCGTGGAACGAGCCTTGTACTATCTGAATAATGGCAGTAACAAGGTTGTCGAACTTGACTTGGAGAAATTCTTTGACCGTGTGAACCATGACAAACTGATGTCCGTTCTCTACGAGCGTGTCTCGGATAAGATTCTGTTGAAGCTAATCCGCAGATACTTGCAAGCAGGCATAATGGAGGGAGGTGTGGCAAGTCCCCGTACAGAGGGCACGCCGCAGGGTTCACCGCTGAGTCCCGTCCTGTCAAACATACTGCTCGATAAACTGGATAAGGAACTGGAACGGCGAAAACTCCGCTTTGTCCGCTATGCGGACGATTGCAGTATCTATGTATCCAGCACACGGTCGGCAGAGAGAGTGTTGCAAAGTATCACGACATACTTGGAAGAGAAATTGCTCCTGAAAGTAAACCGTGAGAAAAGCAAGGTGAGCCGTCCCAAAGAAAGCCAACTGCTTGGTTTCAGCTTTTGGTGCATGGCAAAAGGCAAATGGGCTGCGTGTGTCGCCCCGAAGCCTAAAGTACGGCTAAAGGAGAAAATACGCAGAATAACCAAACGCAACCGTGGTGTTAGCGTCCGACAGATAACGGAGGAACTCCGCATGGCTACCTATGGATGGATAAACTACTTCCGTGTAGCCAATTGCCACAAGTTTCTTCGCCGCATGGATGAAAGAATAAGAAATCGGCTGCGTGCCTATATCTGGAAGCAATGGCAGTTCATCCGTACCCGTAAGAAGAAATTGCGCAAGTTCGGAGTACCCGAATGGTCTCTGCACAAGATTGCGAACACCCGAAAGGGTCCCACACGCATGGCGTTAATACTGAATACGGTACTTACTGACAAATACTTGCGGAACATGGGTTTTGCTCCCATGCTCGAATATTACGAGAAGAATACAACATGTCTAATGAACCGCCGTGTACCGAACGGTACGCACGGTGGTGTGAGAGGTCGAAACGGGAAATAATCCCGTTTCTCCTACTCGATTATAGTTAGTGTATGTTACAGTATAGTATGTTTTAGTAAACTGATTACTTTTTGAAACCGTTTGCTGTGGAGGTTTGCTTACACTTGTCGCATAGCCAAAGCCTTATTTTCCGCAGCTTCCATAATTTCCCGTTCTCCGGGTCCTTTATCGTTAATACCGCAAAGATGAAGAATCCCGTGGATAATGACACGGTGCAGTTCGTCGTCATAAGAAGCGCCAAATTGCTCCGCGTTAGTGCGTATTGTGTCCAGGCTAATGAATAAGTCGCCTGACAGACGATCACCTTCACAATAATCGAAAGTAATGATATCCGTGTAATAGTCATGTTGCAGATATTGACGGTTTACCTCCAGAATCTTTTCGTCCGAGCAGAAGATATAAGCGATTTCACCGAGTCTTTTTCCATAAGAAGCTGCTACAGCTTTTATCCATTCCGTAGTCTCACGTTTCTTGATATCAGGCATTTTTACGCCTTCAGTTTGATAAGTTACAGCCATAATTGTGGATATGTTATAATTCAATATGTAAGTTCTTATAATACTGGTTCGCGATTTCAATTTTATCGATTTCCATTCTTCGTGATTTACTTAGTTCGAGGTATTCCTTGCATATATCAATACCTAGAAATTTTCTTTTGAGCAAGTTTGCTGCAATGCCTGTGGTACCACTGCCGTTAAAAGGGTCTAAGATCCAATCTCCAGGGTGAGTACTAGCGATTATAAGCCTTGCCAGTAGCTCTAATGGCTTTTGGGTTGGGTGCTTCCCACATGACTTCTCCCATCGTGCAACAGCTGGTAGATGCCATACATCTGTCATTTGTTTATCATTATTTAGCCTCTTCATATAGTTGTAGTTATAATAGTGGGTTGTTTCTTTACAATACCTAGCCCAAATGATATATTCGGCTGAATGTGTGAAACAATGGCATGATATGTTGTTAGGGGGAGAAACTTTTACCCATGTAATGATATTTAATATTTTAAAATTTAACCTATTTAGGGTTTCTCCGATAGAAAAGATGTTATGGTAGCTGCTTGAGATCCATATAGTCCCTTCAGGTTTAAGTTTCTTTTTGCATTGTTTTAGCCAGCTTTCATTGAAAGCATTCATAAATTCTATACCATAACTTTTATCCCACTCTCCCTTATTTACACAAGCTTTTTGACCATTATGAAGAGTAATTCCCCCATTAGAAAGGAAATAAGGCGGATCTGCAAAAATCATATCGAATTTGAATTCGAAATCTTGCAATACATCCTTGCAATCACCTTTCAAGAGTGTAAATGATCTGTCTGTGGATTTATAATAAGGTTCGACTTTTTTCATGTGGGGCTATTCCGTTTGCAAATTTAAGATCCAATTAATCCAGTTTAGGATGGTACTTGAGCGTCTGAAATATGACTTTTCTGGATTGTTATATAGCTGGCATTGCATTAAAATAGTCATAACTTTTTCTTTCGGTGGATTATTCCCTTCTTTTATATATTCTAATAATGTATCTCTGAAGGGTTTGTGGCTAATTATTAATTCAGCTATGCACATGTTTCGATTTCTTAAAGGCAAATGAAATATTTGTTTGCCTAATCTGCTGAGACTATAAGTCGAATTTTTTCCTTTTTGTATTAGTCCCAGATATCTCCCGGCATTAGCATAATAATCTGATTGGCGGACATTAAAACCATATGTTTCTGCTATTTCGTTTTTATCATAAGAAGTGCCGTCTTTCATTAGTTCACAAAGATTGATAAGGCGTTCTATCGAATCTGCCTGTGGAAATGGTACATCCGGTTCTTGGACAACTGTAATTCTTTGCGGTATTTCTAAGATATCTGCCAGTGTTATTTGTTCATTTTCAATCTTATATTTTTTATACTGTATTCTTTTCAAAGAGTTGTAGTTGTTTTTATCTTCGAAGGCATATTCGAATAAATGGTATATGCCATTACTGAAAGCTAAAAATATGGGTCTAATCGGTTTTATGATCTTATCTGCCCATAAACGATACGGATAATATAATTGGCGAATCAGAAAATCCTCTGATAGGGAGTTTTTTGCTTCTATAATGCACAAGGAATTTCTACTTTCATATCCCCCGTCAATTTCTATTTGTGAGTTATTTACTGATATTGAATAAGAAGAAGGCGTCTCTTTGAGGCTATTAACTGTAAATGAGAAATTCCCTGAGCTCATACGTCCGTTGACGGTAGGAACTAACGTGCTTTCTGATAAAAAATCGTGTAGAATGTTGGAAACATACATACTGCTGATAGCTGTGGCCTCACTTGTTATTTCATTAAAATCAATAGACTCAATAAAATCTGGAGTAGGAACTGGGGTGACATCATTATTGTCGTAAAAAGATTCTTTATGCTCAGAAAAGGGTTCATATAGCTCCATCGAACCAATGATATAGCTTCCCCTTGTGACTGGTAAGATTGAAAGTTGATTCTCTTTAAAAATCTGTGGCCTGTTTTTTTCGTGATCCTGTTTAGCCATTAGTCGAGGCTCATGTATCTCTTTGATTGCTTCAGCCGTAATGATGCAGGACCCTTCTTTCTCAATCTTTTGGAGAATATTGTATTTGTTAAATACTTCTTCCCAATAAGCATCTATTCCTTTCTTCTTATTCATAGTTTCTAATTAAAACTTCGGAAACCATTCCTCTTTTTTCTGCATTAGAATTAATAAAACGATTTGCTTTGATTTCATTAATCTGATAATCTCTATACAAGTCTAAAATAAAATCTGTGCATGAGTTTGATAAAAGAAATTTTATGCCTTTTTCATTCAACTCGTTGCAGATCCTTTTCAAACGAATTTGTTCTTGGCGGTTGAATCCTCCTTGGGTATAACCTGTAAACGAAGCGCTATCTGAAACAGGGTCATAAGGAGGATCAAAATAAACAAATGCATTGTGTGGAATATCTTGTAAAGATGCCTCAAAGTCTCCTTGTAGAATAGATACATGTGCTTGGTTCAGATAAGAGGATACTGCTTTTATTGTTATTTCATTGATGATATTAGGGTCTTTGTATCTACCAAATGGGGTATTGAATTCTCCGGCATTGTTTACTCTGAAAAGACCATTGTAGCAAGTTTTATTGAGGTATATGATACGGGAAGCCCGCTCAACTTCGGTCAGTTGCGAGTATTGTTCTTTATCGCGATCGAGACTGCGTATCTGGTAAAAATATTCGGCCTCATTCTTATGCTTTGACAGATCCTTAATCAGGGCTAAAGGTTGTTCTTTAATGACTCGATAAAGATTAATTAGCTCTGAGTTTAAATCGTTGATAGTTGCTCTTTGGGGTTGAATATGAAATAAAACTGCTCCCCCACCTACAAATGGTTCGTAATAGGATGTAATTTTCTTCGGTAGAAGATTCTGAATCTCAGAAATTATCTGCCTTTTACCTCCTACCCATTTCACAAAGGGGATTACTAATTTATTTGTTCTTTTAGTTGGCATAAAATACTCTTTGTTGCAAAAATACAGATAATTTGTGAGATTGATGTTAAATTCTTACTTTAAAAGAAAAATAAATAACTGATTAAGATAGCGGCTATGATACCCGAAAAGTCTGCAATCAGACCACAGGTCACCGCATTACGAGTTTTGGTAATTCCCACACTGCCGAAATAAACGGCCAAAATGTAGAATGTGGTATCTGAAGCTCCGCGTACGACGCAACTCATACGCCCGACAAATGAATCCGGTCCTAGTTCTTTCATCGTATCAATCATCAGGCCGTTTGCACCGCTGCCACTAAGTGATTTCATCAGTGCAGTAGGCAAGGCTCCGACAAAGCTTGTATCAACCCCACATAAACCTACTATATAGCCGATACCTCCCACCAGAAAATCCATTGTTCCCGAAGTGCGGAACACTGCAATTCCTACCAGAAAAGCAACCAGATAAGGAATGATACGTACAGCCGTCGTAAATCCTTCTTTGGCTCCTTCTACAAAAGAATCGTATACATTGATTTTCTTTCTGATTCCCGTTAAAATAAACAGGATGATGACACTGAACAACAGAATATTCGCTATCAGTGTAGAGTAAGTCCCCATATCCTCCCGCGATACACTTAGAAACAGATAGATCAATCCCGAAAAGAAAAGGCAGATAACGCCCATTAAAATGAGAATTGGTTTATTGATCAAGTTTATCTTTTGAGCGATGCTGACTGCTATAACTCCGACTAAAGTTGAAATGAAAGTACTTATCAGGATAGGAATAAATACATCCGTAGGTTGTGCAGCTCCCATTTGTGCACGATATACCATGATGCTGATCGGAATAATGATGAGGCCGGAGGTATTAATCACCAAGAACATAATCATTGGATTGGAAGCGGTATCCTTTTTCGGATTCAGTTCTTGCAGTTCTTTCATGGCTTTCAGTCCCAACGGGGTGGCGGCATTGTCCAAACCGAGCATATTGGCAGACATATTCATAAAGATGGAACCTAGCACCGGATGCCCTTTAGGAATGTTCGGAAACAAGCGGCAAAGCACCGGACTTAGAAAGCAGGCCAGTGCATTAATCAATCCACTGTTCTCACCAATCTTCATGATGCCCAACCAAAACGCCAATACTCCTGTAAGACCTAGCGAGATTTCAAAAGCTGTCTTTGAAGAGTCGAATGTAGAGTTCATGATAGCAGTGAATATCTCTGTGTCTCCAAGAAAAATAACTTTCAAGAGAGCGATGATAAAGGCAATGACGAAGAATCCTATCCAAATGTAATTTAGAACCATAGTTGACTGTATGTATGTTATAGAATGCGTACAAATATAGTTATAACTTTCGGTTTGTAGGAGGCTTTGAAGTGGAATTTGCTACAGCCGGACCAGATTCTCCGGGATTCTTTCTTTTTATGGGATAGGGATTGAAAGGATGTTCAGGCTTATGGCAATGTTCTATTTGCGAGAAAAGTGTAGAGTCTGGTCGAAAGTTTTAATAATTCAGGCAGCTTTGTAGAGTCTGGTCGAAACTTTTAGCTATATTTGCAAAAAGCTTGGATATGAACGAATATTTTCAGTTTCTGGAGAAGTATAATTTGTGGGGAGGGAATACCCCTCAATTGGGTTTTATACGTCACGAATATACTGATAAGATAATAGAATATATAGGGAACCGGTTGGTGAAAGTGCTTGTGGGGCAAAGGCGTGTGGGTAAAAGCTATTTGTTGCGACAGATAGCGGCGAGGCTTGTTGCCGATGGGGTAGATCAGAGAAATATATTTTTAGTCAACAGAGAACTGACGGACTTTGATTTTTTACAAACATACAAAGACTTGGATGCACTGTTTAAACTCTATTTGGAGAGAGTGCATCCACTGGGAAAGGTTTATTTATTCATTGACGAGGTTCAAAATATAGAGGGGTGGGAACGTTTCGTGAACTCTTATTCACAGGACTATATGAATGAGTATGAACTTTTTGTAAGCGGATCCAATTCCAGTATGTTGTCTGGAGAGTTGGCTACTTTATTGTCTGGTCGCTATGTCAATTTTGTGGTTTTCCCCTTGTCATATACGGAATTTGCAGGTATAACAGGTAAGAGCCTTGATAAACAAAGCTATGTAGAATATCTGCAAAGCGGAGGTATGCCTGAATTATTTTCCCTTTCACAGGCTGAAGCATTGCGTAATTACGTTTCTGCGCTTAAAGATACAGTGTTACTGCGAGATGTGATACAGCGATATAGTATTAAAGATGCCCGTTTGCTCGAAGATATCTTCGTGTATATCGTCAATAATGCGTCCAATTTGCTTTCGGTGCGTAATATTGTGAACTATTTTAAAAGCAGGGGACAGAAAACGAGTTATGAAACTGTATCAGCCTATCTGAAATTTATTGAAGAAGCTTATTTGATTCATCGGGCGGAACGTTATAATATTAAAGGTCGTGAGACTATTGCAGGGAACTGCAAATATTATGTGAACGATCTTTCATTCTATAACTATCTATATAGGGGATTTTCCTATGGAGCTGGCTATCAGTTGGAGAATCTGCTTTACCTTGATTTGCGAAGGAAGGGATATGATGTTTATGTGGGTAGCGTTAAAGATAAGGAGGTCGACTTTGTCGCTATCAAAGGAGACAGGACGATCTATGTACAGAGCACCTATTTGCTATTCGATGAAATTACCGTGAAGCGTGAATATGCTCCACTAGAAGCTATTGACGATAATTATGAGAAATATCTGGTGTCGCTGGACGATATAGCTTTGCCTTCTAAAGAGGGAATAAGGCATATACAGGCTTGGAATTTCGATTCGGTAATTTAATCTATATTATTTGTTTTTCTTATACTGAAAATGAATGTAAATCTCTATCTTTGTCTCCTACTTTCAAGAAATAAATGGAACAGGAAGATTTTAACATACGCGAACATCAGCTTACTTCAAGAGAACGGGATTTCGAGAATGCACTCCGTCCGTTAAGCTTTGAAGACTTTAGCGGACAGGACAAGGTGGTGGAAAACCTTCGCATTTTTGTGAAGGCGGCGCGCCTGCGTGGAGAAGCACTCGATCATGTGCTGCTTCACGGCCCTCCCGGATTAGGAAAAACAACTCTTTCGAATATTATCGCCAACGAATTGGGAGTTGGATTTAAAGTAACTTCCGGCCCTGTACTTGATAAGCCGGGAGATTTGGCAGGTGTATTAACTAGTCTTGAGCCGAATGATGTGCTTTTTATTGATGAGATTCATCGGTTGTCTCCGGTAGTAGAAGAGTATCTTTACTCTGCTATGGAAGACTATCGTATCGATATTATGATTGATAAAGGTCCTTCTGCGCGCAGCATTCAAATTGATTTGAATCCTTTTACGTTGGTTGGAGCGACAACACGTAGTGGTTTGCTGACAGCTCCGCTTCGTGCCCGTTTCGGTATTAACCTGCATCTGGAGTATTACGATGATGATATCTTGAGTAGTATAATTCGTCGTTCCGCATCTATATTGGATGTGCCTTGTTCGATACGTGCGGCGGCTGAGATCGCTTCCCGCAGTCGTGGAACCCCTCGTATAGCCAATGCGTTGCTCCGTCGGGTACGTGACTTTGCGCAGGTGAAAGGCTCCGGCTCTATTGATACGGAGATAGCTCAGTTTGCATTGGAAGCACTGAACATCGATAAATACGGCTTGGATGAAATAGATAACAAGATTCTCTGCACGATTATAGACAAGTTCAAAGGTGGTCCTGTGGGACTGACGACTATTGCAACTGCTTTAGGAGAAGATGCGGGAACCATTGAAGAGGTATATGAGCCTTTCCTCATAAAAGAAGGATTCATGAAACGTACTCCTCGCGGGCGTGAAGTGACGGAGCTTGCTTATAAACATTTGGGAAGAAGTCTTTATAGCGGAAACCAGAAAACGTTGTTTGGTGATTAATGATCGTTTAATCATTGACCACCAAACAACTAATCACTAATAAAAATGGCAGAATTAAAATCATTGGCAAAAGACACCGCAATTTATGGTGCAAGCAGTATTATAGGGAAATTCCTCAATTATCTGTTGGTGCCTATCTATACGATCTCCCTTCCGGCTTCGAGCGGTGGCTATGGGGTAATCACTAATATGTATGCCATTGTAGCTTTATTACTCGTATTGCTGACTTTTGGTATGGAAACCGGTTTTTTCCGTTTTGCAAATAAGGGGGATGATGATCCGAACCGGGTATATTCTACCTCTTTGTTGATGGTGAGCTGTGTCTCTCTTACTTTTTTACTTCTCTGCCTTCTGTTTTTGTCTCCTATTGCCGATTTATTCGGTTATGGAGAACATCCTTGGTATTTAGGGATGATGCTCATCGTGATTGCGATGGACGCTATACAAGCCATTCCTTTTGCATATCTGCGTTATAAGAAACGTCCCATCAAGTTTGCGGGGCTGAAGCTACTTTTTATATTTATCAGTATTTCTTTGAATATCACTTACTTCGTGGTTCTGAAAGGTACGGATGTAGGAGCCGCTTTCTTGATAAATTTGATTTGTTCGTTTACGGTGATGATGGGACTAATACCGGAATTTCGTGCTTTCCGTTATTGCATTGACCGTTCTTTGATGAAACGAATGCTCTATTATTCGTTCCCGATGTTGATTCTCGGTATTGCCGGAATCTTGAACCAGGTAGCCGATAAGATTATTTTCCCGTTTGTCTATCCGGATGAGGCTGAAGCAGCCGTGCAGCTTGGCATTTACGGGGCAACCAGTAAGATAGCCATGATTATGGCAATGTTTACCCAAGCCTTCCGTTTTGCTTATGAGCCCTTTGTGTTTGGCAAGAGCAAGGATAAGGATAACAAACAGATGTATGCACAGGCTATGAAGTTCTTTATCATTTTCACCGTGCTTGCTTTCCTGGCGGTGATGTTCTACTTGGATATTTTGCGATATGTCATAGGCCGTGATTATTGGGAGGGACTTCGTGTTGTTCCTATTGTGATGATTGCCGAGATGTTTATGGGTATTTATTTCAACCTTTCTTTCTGGTATAAGTTGACGGATGAGACCAAATGGGGAGCTTACTTCTCGCTGATTGCTTGTCTCATTGTCGTACTGATGAATATTTTCTTGATTCCTATATATGGGTATATGGCTTGTGCCTGGGCCGGTTTCACCGGTTATGCTGTGGCTATGCTGCTGTCCTACTTTGTCGGTCAGAAGAAATACCCTATCGGGTATGATCTGCGGGGAATCGGTTGCTATGTGGCGTTAGCTGCCGTTTTGTACATTCTCGGGGAACAAGTGCCTATCTCTAATCTTGCGCTCCGTCTTGCTTTCCGTACGATACTCTTATTACTGTTTGTTGCTTATATTATCAAACGCGATCTACCGTTAAGTCAGATCCCTGTTATTAACCGATTCATAAAGAAGAAATAATCATGAAGACAGATGAACGCAATAAATTTGCCATCAAATCCTTTCTTGGCGAATATCTGGACTTGAGAAAGGATAAGGATAACGAACTGGAAACTGTTGATTCTATCCGCAAGGGAGTAGAGTTCAAAGGAGCTAACTTATGGATTCTAATCTTTGCCATTTTTATGGCGTCACTTGGTTTGAACGTCAATTCTACTGCTGTAATCATCGGTGCCATGCTGATTTCTCCATTGATGGGACCTATCATGGGAGTAGGACTGTCTGTCGGTTTGAACGACTTTGAACTGATGAAACGCTCTTTGAAGAGTTTCCTTATTACGACAGCTTTCAGTGTGACGACCGCAACGATTTTTTTCCTTTTCGCTCCTATCGCCGGTTCGCAATCAGAGCTCTTGGCGCGTACTTCACCTACAATCTACGATGTATTTATCGCACTCTTCGGTGGTCTGGCGGGTGTTGTAGCTCTTTCCACCAAAGAAAAAGGAAATGTGATTCCGGGAGTTGCCATTGCTACTGCATTAATGCCGCCGCTTTGTACGGCAGGATACGGATTGGCGTCCGGTAATCTGATTTATTTTTTGGGAGCCTTCTATCTCTATTTCATCAACTCCGTATTTATCAGTCTGGCTACTTTTCTCGGTGTCCGTGTGATGCACTTCCAACGGAAAGAGTTTGTAGATAAAACCCGTGAGAAGACCGTACGCAAGTACATTGTTCTGATTGTCATCCTGACGATGTGTCCGGCTGTTTACCTGACCTACGGCATTATAAAAAGTACTTTCTACGAAGCGGCAGCCAATCGTTTTATTAACGAACAGCTGGGATTTGACAATACGCAGGTACTCGACAAAAAGATCAGTTATGAACATAAAGAAGTCCGCGTTGTTCTGATCGGCTCTGAGGTGCCGGATGCGTCCATTTCCATCGCTCGCAGCAAATTGAAAGAATATAAGCTGGACGATACAAAGTTAATTGTATTGCAGGGTATGAACAATGAAGCGGTAGATGTGTCTTCCATTCGTGCTATGGTGATGGAAGACTTCTACAAGAACAGCGAGCAACGGCTTCAGGAACAGAAAGTGAGGATCTCCCAACTGGAGAAAACTTTGGAAGAATACAAGACATATGATGCAATGAGCCGTAAACTGGTTCCTGAGTTGAAGGTACTTTATCCTTCCATTACCACTCTTTCCATTGCTCATTCACTTGAGGTACGGGTTGATTCGTTGAAAACGGATACAGTCACATTGGCTGTATTGAAATTCTCCAAACGTCCCTCTGTTGCCGAGAAAGAGAAAATCAGCGAATGGCTGAAAGCTAGGGTGGGAGCCAAGCAGTTGCGACTGATTACAGAATAATGAATCTAAAAATAAGAACATGAAATTCAGACTAACCGCCCTCGTGCTTCTTTTTATCTGTCTCTCGAATGCTTTTGCCGATGAGGGAATGTGGTTGTTGGGAAACCTTAAAAAGAACAAGCAGACAGAACGGGTGATGAAAGATCTTGGTTTGCAGATGCCTGTAAGCAAACTCTATAATCCGAAGAAACCGTGTCTTGCGGATGCTGTGGTTAGCTTTGGAGGTTTTTGTTCGGGAGTGGTGGTCTCGGACGACGGGCTGGTTTTTACTAACCATCACTGCGGGTTCAGCAGTATTCAGCAACACTCTTCGGTGGAGCGCGATTATCTGAAAGATGGCTTCGTGGCGCGTAGCCTTCAAGAAGAACTGCCGAATCCGGAGTTGTATGTCCGTTTTCTGCTTCGCACGGAAGATGTTACCAAGCGGGTACTGTCTGCCGCCAAATATGCCAGAACAGAAGCGGAACGCAGGGTAGCCGTCGACTCTATCATGAATGTAATCGGAATGGAAGTTTCCGAAAAGGATTCTACCCTGACCGGTGTTGTAGACGCTTATTATGCGGGAAATGAATTTTGGCTTTCCGTCTATCGGGATTATAATGATGTACGCCTGGTTTTTGCTCCTCCTTCTTCTGTCGGTAAATTCGGGTGGGATACGGATAATTGGATGTGGCCGCGTCATACTGGTGATTTTAGCGTATTCCGTATTTACGCCAATGCCCAGAACGGTCCGGCGGACTATTCCCCCGAAAACGTTCCCTATCACCCCGAATATGTAGCTCCTATCTCTTTGGACGGCTATAAGGAAGGCTCGTTCTGCATGACGCTTGGTTATCCGGGAAGTACGGAACGCTATCTTTCTTCGTACGGTATCGAAGAAATGATGAACGGCATTAATCAGGCTATGATTGATGTGCGTGGAGTGAAACAGGCTATCTGGAAGAGGGAGATGGACCATCGTCCGGATATTCGTATCAAGTATGCTTCAAAGTACGACGAGAGCTCTAACTACTGGAAAAACAGCATTGGAACAAACAAGGCTATCAAGCATTTGAAAGTTCTGGAAAAGAAACGGGCGGCTGAGGCTGCACTTCGCGAATGGATTCAATCTCATCCGGCGGAAAGAGAAAAGCTTCTTCGTCTTTTTTCTTCTTTGGAATTGAGTTACAGCGGTCGTCGGGAGACAAATCATGCCTTAGCCTATTTCGGTGAAGCATTTATTAATGGTCCTGAACTGGTTCAGCTTGCCTTGGAAATCCTGAATTTCGATTTTGAGGCGGAAGAGAAGCAGGTAGTTACACGTATCAAGAAACTATTGGAGAAATATGACAACCTGGATCTTGCCATTGACAAAGAAGTCTTTGCTTCCATGCTCAAAGAATATCAGGCAAAAGTAGACAAGAAGTATCTGCCTGCCATGTATGAGAAGATTGATACGCTTTACAACGGGAACATTCAGGCCTATGTGGATTCTCTGTATGCCACGTCCCAAATAACCTCTTCCAAAGGTCTGAAACGTTTCTTGGAGCGGGATACTACCTATAACTTATTTGAGGATCCGGCTGTAGCTTTAAGTCTCGATCTGATAGTGAAGTATTATGAGATGAATCAAAGTATCTCTGAGGCTTCCGAGCAGATAGAACAGGGGGAGCGTGTGTTCAATGCTGCCATGCGTCGTATGTATGCCGACCGTAACTTCTACCCCGACGCTAATTCTACCATGCGTTTGAGCTTTGGGACGGTGAACGGTTACTCACCTTTTGACGGGGCTGTTTATGATTATTATACGACTGTAAAAGGAATCTTTGAAAAGGTGAAAGAGCACGCCGGAGATATTGACTTTGCTGTCCAACCGGAACTGCTGAGTCTGTTTTCTTCCGGTGATTTCGGTAGATATGCTAATGAAAAGGGGGATATGAGTGTTTGCTTTATCTCTAACAATGATATTACGGGAGGAAATTCCGGCAGTGCCATGTTTAATGGTAAAGGTGAATTGTTGGGATTGGCATTCGATGGTAATTGGGAAGCAATGAGCAGTGATATTGTCTTTGAACCCGAGCTTCAACGTTGTATAGGTGTAGACATCCGTTATGTACTTTTTATTATAGAAAAGTACGGAAAAGCAGGGAATCTTATCAAGGAGTTGAAAATAGCCAAGTAAAACCGTTTATATGTATACCGAAGTCTTTTTCACCACAGATTACACGGATTAACACAGATTAAGACGAAGATTAAACGTGAATTGAAGAAAGAAAAGAATAAAACGTTTCTCCTCTCTTAATCTGTGTTAATCCGTGTAATCTGTGGTGAATCTATTTCTTCGGTTTTCTGCGTGCCCATCCTTCTTCGCTGAAGTCAGGCTCTTTGTCTTTGAAGAACGCCTGCCAATCATCCTTCTTTTTAGGACCACGTGCGTTTGCGTATCCTCGTTCGGCACGGCTTGGCTTCTCTTTCTTGCCCGCTTTGGAGCCTTTTACCGAGACCTCTTGGGGCTTTCTATTCTTGTTCTCACGGCGTGGGGCACGTTCTTTACCTCCTTCTTCGTTGGATACTTCCACTACCACTTTGCGTCCGTTCCATTTACTGCGACTTAAAGCTTTTACTACATTGATCGTCTCCTTTTCCGGAACTTCGAAGAAAGAGAAGTTCTGCATCAGGTCGATACGTCCAAGCTCAATACGTCCGCGTGTATTGCTGTTGAGCAGACCGATAAGATCGCTAGGGAAGAAACTGTCCGTCTTACCCAAGTTGATGAACAGACGGTTGAAGCCCGGAGCGGCTTTCCTGCTTCTTTTCTCGAAACCACCTTCTTTGCGATCACCCCGTCCGGCACGTTCTCCGCGACTGTCGGTCGGGATCTCTATTTCGGCACGGTTACGGTAATATTCAGCGAAACGGTTGAACTCATGCGACACCATGCGTTTAATCAAGTCTTCCTTGCTTAACCATTCCAGTTTGCGGTAAATGTCCGGCATGAACTCGGCAATCTCTTCCTCATTGACTTTCACCTTCTCAAGCTCGTCAATCACTTTCAGCAACTGCTTCTGACAGATTCCGGCTGCCGTCGGCATTTCGCCCGGAATGAACTTTTTGCCGATAATGCGCTCTATCTCGCGCATCTTTCCTTTCTCGCGAAGGTTGATGATAGCGATAGAAGTACCAGTCTTTCCGGCACGTCCCGTACGACCGCTACGATGGGTATAACTTTCCGTGTCATCCGGCAATCCGTAATTGATGACATGAGTCAGGTCGTCTACGTCCAGACCACGGGCGGCTACGTCCGTAGCGACAAGCAGTTGCAAGTTGCGGATACGGAATTTCTGCATTACAGCATCGCGTTGCGCCTGCGAAAGTTCGCCGTGCAGTGAATCGGCGTTATAACCCTCCTGCATCAGTTTGTCTGCAATCTCTTGAGTTTCCTTACGTGTGCGGCAGAAGATGATACCGTAGATCTGCGGATAAAAGTCAACGATGCGTTTCAGCGCTTCGTATTTATCTTTGGCGTGCACCGTATAGGCAACGTGCTTTACGTTACTGGTGCTTTCGTTTTTACGACCAATCGTGATTTCCTTTGCGTTCTGCAGGTAATTCTTTGAAATACGCGCGATTTCCGGGCTCATCGTTGCCGAGAAAAGTAATGTGTTACGCTCCTTCGGAACATCGGCAAGAATAGCGTTGATACTTTCCGTAAATCCCATGTTCAGCATCTCGTCCGCTTCGTCCATCACAACATTGCGGATAGTCGATAGAGATACGGTTTTGCGTTCCATCAAATCCAGCAAACGTCCGGGAGTGGCGACAATGATATGTACCCCCCTTTTCAAGCTGCGTATCTGGCTGTCGATAGAAGAACCGCCATATACAGGCAGTACTTTCAGTCCGTCAATGTATTTGGAATAGTCATTCAGATCACCTGCTATCTGGAGGCAAAGCTCACGGGTGGGGCAGAGGATAAGCGATTGTGGAATTCTGTTTTTTACGTCAATCTGTTGGAGCAAGGGCAAACCGAATGCGGCTGTTTTACCTGTTCCTGTCTGTGCAAGAGCTACTACATCATTATTTTCTCCTAAAAGGTACGGAATCACTTCCTCTTGTACCGGCATGGGATTCTCGTATCCCATTTCTTCAATTGCTCTACGTATCTCCGGAGAAACGCCAAGCTCTTCAAATGTCTTCATTAAATCTCTGTATATCTTTTATTTCGGCTGCAAAGATAGTCAATTTATTAACAATATACTGCGTAACTGCTCTATTTCTTCTTCCGAAAGTCCGATTCCTTTCTTCAGGTAGGCTTGAACGCTTCCATATTCCGACTCAATTTGTTCTTTGGCGGCATTCAGGAAGTCCTCTTTGGCCGAGTAGATGGTGGTAATCGCCTCCTGTGAATTTACCGGTAGCTCGTAGGCGTATTTTGAGGCTTTGGGTATATTGAAATAGTCGTTGCTTAGACGGTAATCGGACATAATCACGTCTTCATTCACCCCTAATGCGGCAAGCAGTAAGGCCGACACTACTCCTGTCCGTCCTTTTCCGGAGGTACAGTGAATCACGGCCGGATAGCAGTCCGGATTGAGAAGTACGTTGAACACCTCCTTGAACTCTTTTTGATAGTTTGCTACCAGTTCACGGTTCATCCGTTCTACCAGGCGGTAAATGGTGTCACTCTTTATTTTCTCTTTCTGGATTCCTTGCAAGATACTTTCCATATTGCCTGTCGGAATAGGTATATGCACAATCTTAAATTCGTTATCACCCAATTGCGGGTAGTTATGGCGTTCTTCTTCCGAACGGAGGTCGATGATGGTTCGTATGCCCATGTTTTTGAGTTCCCGTCGTGAGCAGGGGGAAATGCTGTCTATCTGTGCAGAACGATAAAGCATACCCCAACTGATGATTTTTCCTGTATCAGTAGATTTATATCCTCCCAAGTCACGGAAGTTCTGTATGCCGGGAATATTGACATTACGGGTAGCCACTCTGACCCGGTATTTGTTGTTGAACACCATCAGATAGTAATAACGCTGGGACGGATCCTCCGTTATAATTGTCATCTTACCGCTGGAGATATTGCTCATTGCCACCGGAGAATCTTCCGGAATCGATTTAGGAGAAGTGGAAGCGTATACTTGTACCCGTCCTTTCAGTAAAGGAGTGGTCTCCCATTTGATGACGCAGTTTCCTACATTGTTTTCTTCGCATACCACTGATATGGTCGGCGGGGTGTCGGAACAGGATGGAAGCACCAATAGAATGGTAAGCCAGCTTAACAGGTTCTTGTACATAGTTTCTTTGTCTGGGTGAATCATATACGCAAAGTTAGGAATTACCGGCAGATGTGGTAATTCCTTTGCGATAATTAGCCAAAGTTAATAGTAATTTACGTGTGTTCCCGTTATCGGTATCCCTTTGCGAATTCCACCGAAACCGAATTGTTGAAACTGCGGCAAACTTCGGCGGCAAAGTCTTTTCCGCACTGAATGATTTTATCCCAGATCTCTTCATTCAAGTTATTCAGGTCGCGGTAACGGACATCATATTTAAGCAGTCCGTAGATCAGGCCTGCGTTAAAGTTATCACCGGCTCCGATGGTGCTGACGGCTTCCAACGGCTCTATCGGGTATTCTTTGCTGACCAGGTTGGTACGCAAAGATACTTTGTCGCCACCGGCAGTGCAGACAAAACGGGGACAGTAGAACTTTATCTTATCTTTGTATATCTTGTCTACGTCCTGCATATTATACATATAGAGGAAGTCCTCCAAAGAACCGCGCACAATATCTGCATATTCCAGATTCTCGATAATGGTAGGGGCCAGTTTCATCGCTTCATTCTTGTGTGAAGAACGGAAGTTCGGATCATAGTAGATAATGGCTCTCTTCTCACGCGCCTGATCCAATAACTCGAGAATCTTATCCCGCAATACCGGATTCAGTGCGTAATAAGAACCCACCATGACAATGTCGTCTTCCTCTAGTTTCGGAAACAGAACATCCAGACGTTGCTTCGGGTAGTCCTTGTAAAAGATATATTCAGCGTCACTTTGCTCATTGAGAAAAGCGAGCGATACAGGTGATTTGCCGTCGGGAAATACATTCACATGATCGGTTGGGATGTTGTTTTCACGCATGAATTGCAGGATGATATTCCCTACACGGTCATTGCCGGTCTCACTGATGAAACCGACGTTGACTCCCATTCTTCCTAAGGACACGATGCCGTTGAATACGGAGCCTCCCGGCACGGCTGCGGAAGGCTGTTCTCCTCGAAAGATGATATCGAGGATGGTCTCTCCGATACCGATTACTTTTCGCATAGTGACCTTGATTTTTCTCCCAGATAACCGCCGTGGTGGCGTTTCGAATATTCTTCTATGGTGAATTGGGTCTTTTTCATGGTCTGTACCACTAAGATATCCCCGATGACGGTCATCGCGGTTGTCGAGGTGGTAGGAGTCATTCCTAATGTACAGACTTCAGCCGGTTTTCCGGTGCTCAGGCAGACATCCGATTCTTGTGCCAACGGACTGTCCGGATTTCCGGTGATCACGATGAACTTCAAGTCCGGGTCGAGGTTATGTGCCAGCCGGGTCAGTTCGACAATCTCACGTGTCTTGCCAGAATTGGAGATTAATAAAAGCAAGTCGTTCTTCTGCAGGATTCCCAAGTCGCCGTGTTGCGCTTCGCTGGGGTGCAGGAAAACGGACGGAATACCGGTGGAACAGAAAGTAGTAGCAATGTTCATCGCAATTTGTCCGGCTTTTCCCATGCCGGAAGTAACCAGTTTCCCGTTTTTCTGATGTACTTGTTCTACAATCAGTTGTACAGCTTTCTCGTATGCGTCTGTTACAGGGATGTTGAGCACGGCTTGTGCTTCCTGTTGCAATAGTTGTTTGATGGAGTCTATCATATAATCAGTTTATTTTTTCTTTTAATTCTTCCAGCGTGTTTGCTATTTCGTAATAGGTGGAGAAAGGCTGCCGGGCAAATCCTTTATCCTCTAATGTCTTGAGTGTTTTCAACAGTTCGTCATAGAAACCGTATTCGTTGTAGAAGATGACTTTTTTCCGGTGGTATCCGATGGAAGCGGCAGCCATTACATGGAATATCTCGTCCAATGTGCCTATGCCTCCCGGCAATGCTACCAGGATATCCGATTGCTCTGTCATGACATCTTTCCGGTCACTAAGGTTGTGGGTGTGGATCACTTCATCAAGGAACGTGCAGACACGTCCTTTCTCTTCCAGTTTGGTAGGAACTACCCCGATTACTTTACCGCCGTTTTCCTTCACGGCACGCGCTACGCATTCCATAAGTCCGAGATCGGCTCCTCCATAAATCAACGTTTTACCTGTTTTACCCATCCACTCGCCGATTTGGCGGGCACTTTCAAAGTACATTTTGTCAATGTTTGCGGCGGCAGAACAGAATATTCCTATCTTTTCCATATACGTTGTTACTGTTATAGTCCACAAATATCTGCAATTTTCTATAAACAGCAATAAGTTTTATTGTATTTTTGCGGCATAATTCAATAAGGAAGTAGAAAACAATGCATTATAACGAATATACACTACCGAATGGCCTTCGTATTATCCATGAACCGACTCTCTCGAAAGTAGCTTATTGTGGTTTTGCCATCGATGCCGGAACACGCGATGAGGCGGAGCACGAACAGGGGATGGCTCATTTTGTGGAGCATCTCATCTTTAAGGGGACGGAGAAGCGGAAAGCCTGGCACATCCTTAACCGGATGGAGAATGTAGGCGGCGACTTGAATGCCTACACCAATAAAGAAGAAACGGTAGTCTATTCCGCTTTCCTGACCGAACATCTGGAACGGGCGCTCGAATTGCTGGGGGATATTGTGTTTCATTCCACTTTTCCCCAACACGAGATTGAGAAGGAAACGGAGGTTATCATTGATGAAATCCAATCATACGAAGACACTCCGTCGGAATTGATATTCGATGATTTCGAGGATATGATTTTCCGTAACCACCCGTTGGGGAGGAACATCCTGGGTAAGCCGGAGCTGTTGCGTAGCTTTCGCACCGAAGATGTCCTTTCGTTTACGCGCCGGTTCTATCAGCCGGGAAATATGGTATTCTTCGTTCAAGGGCAATATGACTTCAGAAGAATAATCCGTCTGGCGGAGAAGTATCTGTCGGATGTCCCTGCCGGAGAGGTAAACAGCCGACGTGTGCCTCCTCCGCTTTATGTTCCCGAGCATTTGACGGTCGCTAAGGATACGCATCAGGCTCATGTGATGATTGGCAGTCGTGGATACAATGCGTATGACGATAAGCGTACGGCGCTTTATTTGCTGAACAATATTCTTGGCGGTCCCGGTATGAACAGCAAGCTGAATGTATCTCTGCGCGAACGTAGGGGACTGGTATATAATGTCGAGTCCAATCTGACTTCTTACACCGATACGGGAGCTTTCTGTATCTACTTCGGCACTGATGTTGAAGATATGGATACCTGTCTGAAACTGACCTATAAAGAGTTGAAGCGGATGCGGGATACGAAGATGACTTCGTCCCAGTTGGCGGCAGCCAAGAAGCAACTGATAGGGCAAATAGGAGTGGCTTCGGACAATTTTGAGAATAATGCTTTGGGAATGGCGAAGACCTATTTGCATTATCACAAACACGAGTCGTCCGATCTTGTCTTTAAACGCATAGAAGCTTTGACGGCGGAACAGTTGTTGGAGGTGTCCAATGAAATGTTTGCAGAGGAATATTTGTCTACGTTGATTTACAAATAATTAGTAGGCGGTCTTGCTTTTCGCTGATTAAATTCGTATCTTTACAGGTTTTATTCTTTTCTCTAAAGAGATGTCACTCTATAAGGTGCCGTTTGTCACCCTATAAAGTGCCTTTTGTCCCTTTGTAAGGTGCCGATGGTCACCTTGCAAGGTGACGACTTCCCGGCTACATAAAACCGCACTGTTTTCTGCACTGAACATTCTTATTCTCTGCACTGAAGAGTCCTAAACATAGTAAGAAAAGAATTATGGCTTATTACAATTTGAAGAAAAAACCGTCCCTTACCACGAAAGAGGGTGAGAAGGAAACAATGTATGCCGACATTGTGTATAGCGGAACGATTACGGCAGAGCGTCTTATCCGGACAGTGGCCCAGAGAACCGGTTTCAAGGAGGGGATGATAGAAGGAATCCTTTCCGAGTTGCAGAACGAGACGTTGGAGTACCTGAGTGAAGGATATCGGGTGGAGTTGGGAGAGTTCGGATTCTTCTCTGCCAAAGTAAAGTCCCGCCTGGTGGAGAACAAGAATGACTTGCGTTCAAACTCCGTTTCCTTTGATGGAGTGAATTTCCGTGCGTCCAAGTCTTTCCGTACCGGTATCAGGGGAGATTTGGAACGTAGGAGATGTATCGGTTTCCGTACTTCGAAAGAGTGGGACAGGGAGCAACTGGAACAAATTGTATTGCAGCATATCCGGAAGCACGGGTTCATCACAAGGACCACTTATACTGAAATCACAGGTCGCTTGAAGAACTCCGCGCTTGCCGACCTCAAGTCTTTTGCGGCCGAAGGGATTATCAAGAGAGTGGGACGTGGCAATCAGATGCATTTTATTGTGCCGCCCGTTGACGATCTGTAGCTTGTGTGCGCATTTGCGGAACGGAGGATGAAGAGTGATTCTAATTAAAAAAGAGGAATGCTACTTGTTTTCGTCTGTATAATTCGTATTTTTGTAGCAGATACGTGTGTGATAACAATCTAAAAACAGAAGCAGTATGTTGGTAACGGGTAGAAAACTCCCCATCGGGATTCAGACTTTCGAGGATATTCGCAATGACGGGTATCTGTATGTGGATAAAACGGCATTGATGTGGACTATAGCGAACATTGGCAAGCCTTTCTTCTTAAGTCGTCCGCGCCGGTTCGGGAAAAGTCTGTTGATATCTACGTTCGAAGCCTACTTCAAGGGGAGACGTGAGCTTTTTACGGGGCTTGCTGTGGAAGAGTTGGAGAAGAAGTGGGAAGAGCATCCAGTGCTTCATCTCGACTTGAATGCGGAAAAATATGATTCACCGGAGAGGTTGGATGCTATTTTGAGCAACCAATTAACTCAATGGGAAGCTATATATGGTGTGGGAAACGATGAGACTACTTTGTCTTCCCGTTTTTTGGGTGTCATTCGCCGTGCTTCCGAACAGACGGGCAAGGGTGTTGTGGTATTGGTGGATGAGTATGATAAGCCACTGTTGCAGGCCATTCAGAATGAACTTCTTCTTGAGTCTTACCGTTCTACCTTAAAGGCTTTTTACGGGGTATTGAAGAGTGCGGACCGTTACCTCCGTTTTGCGTTTCTGACCGGTGTCACAAAGTTTTCTCAAGTTAGTGTGTTCAGTGACTTGAATCAGTTGAATGACATCAGTATGAATTATGATTTCTCTACTCTTTGCGGTATCACGCATGAAGAGCTTCTTTCCAATTTTGAACCTGAGCTTATGGCTTTATCGCGTGCCAATGGCATGAATGTGGAGGAAGTTGTGGATGCGATGACTCGTCAATATGACGGTTATCATTTTCATCCCAATGGCGAAGGTGTATTTAATCCGTTCAGTGTTTTGAATGCGTTCTTCAGTAAAGAGTTCGGCAATTACTGGTTTCAGACCGGTACACCTACTTTCCTTGTAGAACTGTTGAAAGAGAGCGATTACGATCTTCGTTTGTTGATGGACGGTATAGAAACAGCCGCTTCCGCTTTTACCGAGTACCGTGCGGATAGAAAAAATCCTATCCCGTTGATTTATCAGAGTGGTTATTTGACTATAAAGGATTATGATAAGCGTTTCCAGATGTATCGTCTAGGTTTTCCTAACGATGAAGTTCGCTATGGTTTTCTCAATTTTCTGGTACCATTTTATACATCGGTTACGGATGAGGAGCGTAGTTTTTATATTGGTAAGTTCATTCACGAATTGGAGAGTGGCGATGTCGATGCTTTCATGCGCCGCTTTGAAGCTTTCTTCGCTGATTTCCCATACGAACTGAATGACCGTACAGAGCGTCACTATCAGGTAGTCATTTATTTGATATTTAAATTGATGGGACAATTCACCCAAGCGGAGGTCCATAGTTCACGGGGTCGCGCAGACGCTGTTGTAAAGACTCCTAAGTTTGTTTATGTATTCGAGTTTAAGTTGAAAGGAACTGCCGGACAGGCCCTGCAACAGATTGAAGAGAAAGGCTATGCGCTTCCTTATGCGGCAGAGGGCCGGCAAGTGATAAAAGTCGGTGTAGAGTTCAGTGCGGAAAAGCGGAATGTGGAGCGCTGGATGGTGGAAGAAGAAAAATGACTGCATAACTAACCTTTGTATTTTAAAGCTTGATATTCCAATGAAAAAGAATAGTCTGTTATTCCTTGTATTTCTTTCTTTGCCGTTATATACTTGGGCCGATAAGACTTTAGATTCACTCTTGAACGTGCTTGACCGGACGATTCAAGAGCATGAGACATACGTTGCCCAGCGTGAGTCGCGTATCGGACATCTTAAGTCATTGGTAAATGGAACAGAGGTCAAGTCAGCGGAACATTACAACTTGAATAATCAGATATACAAAGAATACAGAGCTTTTATCTGCGATTCCGCCATTCATTATTTGAATGAGAATATACGGATTGCAGAGTATCTGCATGATACAGACCGGAAGATAGAAAGCAAGCTGCAACTCTCATTACTATTATCTTCGACGGGGATGTATACAGAGTCTATCGACGTCTTGGAGTCGGTAGACCGTCAGGAGGTAGCCGCTCGTTTAATCCCGGATTATTACACTTGTTTCGATCATGTGTATGGAGAATTGAGCGTTTATACACAGGATAAAGCCCTTTCGGGACATTATTGGAGTATCTCACAGTCATATAGGGATTCTTTGTACGCCATATTGCCGCCTGCATCGGAAGAACGTCTGTTGATGCGTGAAGTGTTGCTTCGTGACCAACATCAATATGAGGAAGCCTTGAAAATAAATGACCTCCGATTGGCGGAGATGGAGCCGTATACACCCCAATATGCGATGGCTACTTATCATCGTTCCCTCATCTACAAATACAGTGGGGATCATCTAGGGGAGGAGAAGAATCTTTGTGTCTCCGCTATTTCAGATATCCGTTCTGCTATTAAGGACCATGCCTCGTTATGGATGCTTGCCCAACTGCTTTACGAAGATGGTGATATGGAACGGGCATATCAATATATGCGTTTTTCTTGGAATGCGACTAAGTTTTACAATGCCCGCCTGCGTAGCTGGCAAAGTGCTGATGTTCTTTCGCTGATTGACAAAACTTATCAGGCAATGATTGAAAAGCAGAATGGTCGTCTCCAGCAATATCTGTTGCTTATTACTACATTGCTGGTACTGTTGATAGTGGCTTTGGGCTATATCTATCGTCAGATGAAGAAACTTGCGGATGCACGAAACCATCTTCAACAGGCTAACGAGCAGTTAAACGGACTGAATGAGGAGTTAAGGCAGATGAACAGTTGCCTGTCCTCCACCAATATAGAACTTTCAGAGTCCAATCAGATTAAGGAGGAATATATCGCGCGGTTTATCAAGCTGTGCTCCACCTATATTAACCGTTTGGATGCTTATCGGCGTATGGTGAATAAGAAAGTATCCGCCGGACAGATAGCGGAACTTTTAAAGATAACCCGTTCGCAGGATGCTCTTGACGAAGAACTGGAAGAATTATATGCAAACTTTGATACAGCCTTTCTACATCTGTTCCCCGATTTCGTGAAGAAGTTTAATGACCTGCTGCAAGATAATGAACGGATTGTATTGAAGAAAGACGAACTGTTGAATACCGAATTACGTATTTTCGCTTTGATACGTCTAGGCATTGAAGACAGTTCACAGATCGCCGAGTTCCTTCGTTATTCGGTGAACACAATCTATAATTACCGTGCAAAAGTGAAGAACAAAACTCGTGGCTCGAGAGAGGATTTTGAGGATTTAGTACGGAAAATCCGCTAATCAAGGTTGTAAACTATCCACTTTTTTAGACTGAAGAAAAGAATTTAAGCGTTTGGAAATGAGATGTTTGCCTTTTAATGGTATCCACTTATTGCCCCCTCCTTATGAATCCGTTCTCATTTCTTTATAATTTTGACCTGTGCTTCGGAAGCAATGAGAGGAACTCCATTGCGGACGGACGTTTATTATTAACTTTAAAATTAGTACGCATGAAAAAGAACAGGCGAAAAATCCTTTCGGGGAGTCGCAAGATTCTCTTTGCTATTCTGGCAATGTTTCTATCATTGAGTGCATCCGCACAACAAATTACTGCCTCCGGTCAGGTGCTGGATGCGCAGAACGAACCGCTTATCGGTGTTAGTGTACAGGAAAAAGGAACGACTAACGGTGCGATTACCGATCTGGACGGTAACTTCTCATTAAATGTTCAACAAAATGCCATTCTGGTATTCTCTTATGTGGGCTATAAGTCGCAGGAGATGAAGGCTGCCCGTCAAATGAAGGTCACACTTCAGGAAGATAATGAAGTGCTCGATGAAGTGGTGGTAATCGGTTATGGCTCGGTGAAACGGAAAGATGTGACGACAGCCATTTCTTCCGTATCCACCAAAGATCTGGATATGCGTCCCATTGTATCTGCCGGACAGGCCATTCAGGGTAAGGCGGCAGGTGTATCGGTCATCCAGCCCAATGGTACGCCGGGAGGCGAGATGTCTATCCGTGTGCGTGGTACTACTTCAATGAATGGGAGTAACGATCCGCTATATGTAGTAGACGGAGTGCCGGTAGACAATATCAAGTTCCTTTCTCCGAATGATATTGAGAGTATGCAGATCTTGAAAGATGCTTCTTCCGCATCTATATACGGTTCGCGTGCCGCTAACGGTGTGATTCTTATTACAACAAAAGCAGGTGCGACGGGAAATGCGAAAGTTTCTCAGACTGCCCAGTTCGGACTGAATAAAGTGGCCGATAAAGTGGAGTCCTTGAATGCGGCACAGTACAAAGAATTGCAGGACGAGATCGGACTGGTGTCTCTGCCTGACGGATTGCCCGACCGCACCGATTGGTTTGACGAGACATACCAGACAGGGAAGACCCAGAATTATCAGATTGCTGTATCCAATGGCAACGAGAAGATGAAATACTACCTTTCTGCCGGATATCTGAATGAACAAGGTGTGTTGGACATCTCTTATTACAAACGTTATAACTTCCGTGTGAATCTCGAAAATCAGGTTCGTAAATGGTTGACCGTTAGTGCTAATATCTCTTATTCCGACTATACAAGCAATGGAGGAGGCGCTATGGGAACAGGAGCGAATCGGGGAGGTGTTATTCTGGCGGTTATCAATACTCCGACGTATGCTCCGGTTTGGGACGCTTTGAACCCTAACCAGTATTATAATAATTTTTATGGAGTGGGCAATATCACCAATCCACTGGAGAATATGGCACGTGCAAAGAACAATAAAGATAAAGAAAATCGTTTATTGGCTTCCGGTAACGTGTTGCTGACGATTCTTCCTGAGTTGAAATTCAAATCGACACTTACTCTTGACCGCCGTAATGCTGTCAATACTACTTTCCTTGATCCTATTTCCACTACTTGGGGACGCAACCAATATGGAGAGGCTTCGGATAATCGGAACATGAATACGGTCCTGACATTTGATAATGTCTTGACTTATAATAAGAACTTCAAAAAGCATGGACTGGAAGTCATGGCCGGTTCGTCGTGGACGGATTCCGACTATTCAAACAGTTGGATTAACGGTTCTCATTATCGTGATGACCAGATCCAGACCTTGAATGCGGCCAATAAGATTTCTTGGGATAATACCGGAACAGGGGCTTCCCAATGGGGTATCATGTCATTCTTCGGACGTGTAGCCTATAATTTCGACAGTAAGTATCTGCTGACTGCCAATATCCGTGCTGATGGTTCCTCTAAACTGCATCCTGACCATCGCTGGGGGGTATTCCCATCATTCTCTGCCGCTTGGCGTATCTCTTCAGAGAAGTTTATGGAAGATCTGACCTGGATTGATGACTTGAAGCTGCGTGGAGGTTGGGGACAAACGGGTAACCAATCGGGTATCGGAGACTATGCTTATCTGCAACGTTATAACATCGGTCGTATCGAATGGTTTAAGAAAGGTGAGGAAGGGGATAAGACGGATTATGCCAATGCCGTACCAACCATCAGTCAGGCGAACTTACGTACATCCGATTTAACTTGGGAGACAACCACACAGACAAATATCGGTTTGGATCTGACAGTCTTGAATGGACGGTTAACGTTCAATGCGGACTACTACTATAAGAAAACAAAGAATATGCTGATGAATGTATCTCTGCCTGCCGGTGCTGCCGCAGCCACTTCGATAGCCAGAAACGAAGGTGAAATGGTGAACAAGGGTTTTGAACTTTCTATCAGTTCGAAGAACTTCCGTGGCGGAGCATTTACTTGGGATACGGATTTCAATATTTCTTTCAACCGGAATAAACTGACGAAGCTGGAACTGCAAAAAGTGTATTATGATGCGAAGACAGCGGATGTAGTCAATGATTATGTTGTACGTAATGAGCCGGGACGTGCCTTGGGAGGTTTCTATGGCTATATCAGCGACGGTGTGGACCCGGAAACCGGTGAGCTGATGTATCGTGACTTGAATCATGATGGTAAGATCTCATCTTCCGACCGTACTTATATCGGTGACCCGAATCCGGATTTCACTTACGGTATGACCAATACATTCTCCTGGAAAGGATTTAATCTGAGTATCTTTATACAAGGTTCATACGGAAATGATATTTATAACGCCTCACGTATCGAAACAGAAGGTATGTATGACGGTAAGAATCAGTCGACCCGCGTATTGGGACGTTGGAAGATACCCGGACAGATAACGGATGTGCCGAAAGCTAATTTTAAACTGTTGAATTCTACTTATTTCGTGGAGGATGGTAGTTATCTGCGGTTGAAAGACGTCTCCTTGTCATACAACGTGAAAGGCAAACTCTTGAAGAAATGGGGAATCACCCGTCTGCAACCTTATTTTACAGCTACCAACCTGCTGACGTGGACCAGTTACTCCGGTATGGATCCGGAAGTGAACCAATGGGGCAATAGTGGTACAGTGCAGGGTATCGACTGGGGAACTTACCCGCATTGCAGATCATACGTGTTTGGTATTAATGTTGAATTCTAATGAAAGGAAAGATTATGAAACTAAGAGCTATATTTTGTGGATTGACGTCCGGTCTGTTATTGGGGATTTCTTCCTGTTCACTGGATTATGAGCCATTAGACACCTATTCGGATGTGACAGAAGGAATAACGGATGACGGAACGAAGATTGTGTTCAAGGATAAGGCAGCTGTTGAAAGCCATCTGACTACGCTTTACAATCAGATGCGTGACCGTCAGGAGCATTGGTATGTGGATTTGTTGCTGATTGCGGATTCTCATGCGGATAATGCCTATGCAGGCACTACAGGAGCGGAAGTCGTTCCGTTTGAAAATAATTCTATTGAAGGATCGAATTCTGTATTGGAGCGTGACTGGAACCGGTATTTGGAAGATATTGCCCGTGCCAATAAGCTGATTTGCAACATCGACCAGGTGAAAGATAATTCATTGACTGCCGACGAACGGGCACAGTATAAAGCGGAAGCGGAGATATTCCGTGCTATGATTATGTTTGATATGGTACGTCTTTGGGGAGACTTCCCGGTGATTACAACTGTGGCGGATGATATTACTTCGGATAATATTGAAGATGTATATTCCCAGTATTTCCCTGAGCAGAATACGGAGCTTGAAGCTTACCAGCAGATTGAGAGAGACTTGTTGGATGCTGTGAAGTATGCACCGGACAATACACCGGGCAATAAGACATTATTCACCAAATCGGTGGCACGTACATTATTAGCTAAGATTTATGCGGAAAAGCCGTTGCGTGACTATACGAAGGTAATCCAATATTGTGATGAGGTGAAAGCCGATGGCCTTGATTTGGTAGAAGACTTCAGCGATTTGTTTGGCATGAACGACGCTAATACGGATGCGAAGGTACGTAACACAAAGGAAGCTATTCTTGAAGCACAGTTTACTCCCGGAGCGGGCAATTGGTGTTCGTGGATGTTCGGACGCGATTTGGTGAACTGGAATACCAACTTCACATGGGCGAAATGGGTGACTCCGTCACGTGACTTGATTAATGCTTTCAAGAAAGAAGGTGATGAGGTTCGTTTTAAAGAGTCGGTTGTTTATTATGACTGCTCATGGAGCAATTATTATCCGTCGGATAATTATCCGTTCATGTACAAATGCCGTTCGGCCAATAGCAGTATCATAAAATATCGTTATGCTGATGTGCTGTTGCTGAAGGCAGAGGCATTGATAATGCAGGATACACCTGATTTGGAAGCGGCTGCCGGTATTATTGATGAAATACGGGAACGTGCCGGTTTGGGGAAACTTCCTTCATCTATTCGTGAAAACAAGAATTCCATGATTGACGCTTTGCTTAAAGAACGTCGGTTGGAGCTGGCTTTTGAAGGACAACGGTGGTTTGACTTAGTACGTCTGGACAAGGTAGAAGAAGTGATGAATGCTGTGTATGCGAAAGATTCAGGACGCAAGGCACAGGTTTATGCTTTCGATAAGAACTCCTATCGCTTGCCTATCCCGCAGTCAGTAATTGATGCGAATGATAAGATTCAACAGAATCCGGGTTATTAATATATTAGAAACTTAAGATTATGATAAACATGAGAAATATAGCATTGACTTTTTTAGGATGCTTCACCATATTAGCTGCATGCAGCAACAGTGACGACGCAGAAAAACCGGTAGCACCTGTTCCAACCGGAGATGTGACGATTTATGCAACGACCAACAGCCTGACACGTGATTTAACCCGTGATGCGGTTAACTTCAGCTCGAAGGATAACTTGGCACCTACTTCTATCACGCTGGATCCTACAGAACAATATCAGACAATGGATGGTTTCGGGGCAGCCATAACGGGAGCTACCTGCTTTAATCTTTTAAAGATGCAGCCGGCGGACCGCCATGATTTCCTGACCGAAACATTCTCTGATAACAGTGGTTTCGGGTTTAGCTATATTCGTATTTCGATTGGTTGTTCGGACTTTTCGTTGAGCGAATATACTTGTTGTGATACGAAAGGAATAGAGAACTTTGCTTTGCAGAGTGAAGAGAAAAACTATATCTTGCCGATTCTGAAAGAGATTCTGTCCATTAATCCTTCTATTAAGATTATTGCAGCCCCCTGGACTTGCCCTTTGTGGATGAAGGTAAAGAGTTTGGAAGATCTTACCCCGCTGACGACGTGGACAAGCGGACGACTGAATCCTGCTTATTATCAAGACTATGCTACCTATTTTGTAAAATGGGTACAGGCATTTAAGGCCGAAGGTATTGATATTTATGCTGTGACTCCTCAAAATGAACCATTGAATCATGGCAATTCGGCTTCGATGTACATGAGTTGGGAAGAACAGAGAGATTTTGTGAAAACTGCGCTCGGACCTCAGTTCAAGGCTGCGGGATTGGATACAAAGATTTATGCCTATGATCATAATTATGACTACAGCAATCTTGAGGCGGAGAAACAGTATCCGGTCAAGATTTACGGTGATAGCGATGCATCCCAGTATATAGCCGGTGCGGCATATCACAATTATGGCGGCGATCGTGAGGAACTGCTGGAAATCCATAAAGCTTATCCCGAGAAAGAACTACTGTTTACGGAAACTTCTATCGGTACATGGAATAGCGGACGTGACTTGTCAAAGCGATTGCTGGAAGATATGAAAGAAGTTGCATTGGGAACAGTGAACAATTGGTGTAAAGGGGTGATTGTATGGAATCTGATGCTTGATAATGACCGTGCTCCCAATCGTGAAGGCGGTTGCCAGACTTGCTATGGAGCGGTGGATATCAGCAATAGTGACTATAAGACAATCATTCGTAACTCACATTATTATATCATTGCCCATCTTTCATGTGTAGTGAAACCGGGCGCAGTACGTATCGGTGCATCCGGCTATTCCGACAGCAATATTATGTATTCTGCTTTCGAGAATACGGATGGTACATACGCCTTTGTTTTGATGAACAACAATGAGAAGACAAAGAAGATAACTATCAGTGATGGTAAACGTCATTTTGCTTATGATGTTCCTGGCAAGTCTGTGACCTCTTACCGTTGGGCGAAGTCGAAATAAGAACCTTAAAAGTATAAAGACATGAATAAAAGTATCTATATAATATTGGCATTGGTAGGAATACTGGCCATGAATTCCTGTAGTGACGATGAATTCCTTTCGGGTAATCCGGATATGGAACTCGGAGCTGGGAAAGTAAGTGCGCTCTATGGCGATAGTCTCCCGTTCACCATTAAGGCTTCGGATGTGGATGTACCTCTTTCTACTTTGAAAGCGAAACTTTTTTATGGAGAGGAGTTGGTGTCGGAAACTGTGATTCGCACCAAGACAAGTGGTAGCGATTATACGGGCAAAGTCTTTGTGCCTTATTATCCCAACGTGATTGATGGTAGGGCTACTTTGAAGTTTGTCCTTCAGAATATCCATTTCACTACTACGGAAATGGAGCGGGAGGTTGTTTTGTCCCGACCGGACTTCCCTTATGTCACTTTGGTTGACGAAATGGGTGAAGAATATCTGATGAAGAGGCAGTCTCTGTATAATTATAGTGTGACCGGTAGATTTCCTCAGGATATGAAGGCTTATTTTAAAACCCCGAAAGTAGGTGAAAACGGTAACGAACTGACTTTCGGCTGGGATAATGAGAATCAGCTTGCGGAAGGGAAGAATGTGGATCCCATCACTTTCTCCGGTACGGAGGCAGAACCTTATGAGGTAACTTTCAATGTGCTTACATACGCAGTTTCTCCATTGGTCAATGTATTGTTTGACGGAGAGAAGATGATAGCACAGGATGCGAATACTTATCTGATACAGAAATCATTTACTCAGGGACAGTCCATAGTAGTTGTGGGTATAGATCTGGATGGCTGGTGGATTAATCCGGATTATTTCAGGAAAGAATCCAATGGCACATTGACTTTCTTACCGGTGGATGGCAAGTATCGTGTAGTAGCTAATATGAAACAGAAATATTTTAGTGTGACTCGTATGAACGGTGATAAAGAAGCTACTCTTTCTGATGACGGACATGGTGCTATTTGGTTAATGGGTTGGGGAGTCGGTTCACCTTCATTGGATAGCCAGTTTGGGTGGAATATCGGAAGCAACTATTGTATGCCGGAAATTTCATCAAAGAAATATCAGTTTACCGGAGTGGCAGGTCCTGAACATGGTTCATCAATAGGACAGCGTTTCCGTTTTGATTATATAAGTGCTAAATTCTTTTTCCAGAATGGTTATGGAGGAGAATTTTCTCAGGTAACATTGGCTTCCGGTACAGAAGCATTGTTGAAGTTGACAGATAGCAAAAATTTTGAACTTGCTAATGATGTAAAGCTGGAAGAGGGAGCGAGCTATGTACTTACTGTTGATTTGACAGCCGGAAATGATAAGGCAGTAATTTCTTTCAAGAAGATTTCGGATGGAGAGGTGAAACCGCAACCGACACTGGTACAGACATTGTATTTTGATTTCGGCATTAAAACTAAAAAGACTGAGAGTGCTGACAACAATGGTAATTATTGGAATAACATAGTTAATAATAGTACTATAGAAGAGCATAAGAATGAAAAATATGCAATATCAGGTACTATATATTCTAATTTAGTGAACTCGAAGAATATTGATACAAGTTATAAATTGACGTTGAATTCTCGTTTTTCTACTAATGATGCAGGTGGATTAAACAAACCTGAGCCGGACATATTAGGTGATTTAGCTGTGGCAAGTGCTACTGGGGATTATTTCTATATAGAAAGTAATGAGGAAAGTAGTAGTTTTACATTCTCAGAATTAGATAAGAACAAAGGATATAAGTTTTATGCATTTGGTAGCAGATCTGCTACTCAAATCCGTACGGCTGTTTATAATATATCAGGTAAAAATACAGAAGAGGGTGAATTACAAGCTGCCGGGAAAGATTATGGGGGAGCAGGAGTTCATCAGAATGTTCAAGATATCTATACTTCAGAAATTGTTTTCCCAAATGAAAATAGTGAAATAAAATTTACTATATCGAGGAAGACTGGTGACTATATTCCACTTAATACCTTGAAAATAGAGGAATATATCAATGTTAAATAATAGAAGAATCATAAATCATAAGATTAGTAAGATATGAAAAAATATATATGCTTAGTATTTGCATTATTTGGAATGCTGTCAGTTGGTTCTTGCAATGATGATGATCCTGTTGCTTCTCCCATACCGGGAGGAGACGAAGAGGTAGTGATACCTGCGCCGGAGCCTATCAATCCTGTATTGGTACAAACCCTTTATTTTGATTTCGGTTCGGTAGGAGGTGAAAATAGAGGTTCTCAAACTGAAAGTCCGGATGAGAACGGACACTATTGGAATAACATTTATAATAATGATGGGACTTATGCTGCCATTAACTCTGTATTTAAGGACTTTGTTAACTCGGAAGGTACTTCCGTAGACTATAAACTTACGTTGAATACCCGTTTTTCTACTAATGGAGGTTCTGGTGGAGGTGGTTTGTTAACTCCTGACGCAGAGTTGTTGAAAGATTTTGCCGTATCTACAGCTACAGAAGATTATTTCTATATAGAGAGTGGGGAGAATGGCAATAACTTTACCATTTCCGGCTTGGATAAGGAGAAGGCATATAAGTTCTATGCGTTCGGTAGCCGAAGTGCCACAGAGAAACGTGTTGCTTATTATACGATGTCCGGGTTGAACAGTTATCAAGGTGAGTTGCAGATTGCCGGAACAAACTTAGGCGGGGAAGGGGTTAACCAGAATATTGGTAATATCTGTGAGTCCGGATTAGTCTATCCGGATGAAGAAGGCACTCTGACCTTTGCTGTTTCTCGTAGTATGGGAGCATATATGGCAATAAATGCTTTGAAGCTAGAAGAATATACCGATGTAAAACGTCCCCAAACATTTACTTCATTGACAATAACCGGTAGTGCGGTAGAAGAAGGAGAAGTGCCTATGCACGTGATTTCTCCGACGGACAAGGTAAGTAATAAGTTTGAAGCTTTTTTGTCACTTCAATCGGGTAAGTTTTCTTTCAAGGGGGTAACACCGGAGGGCGTATCTACTGATATTGGAAAGGGACATGAACCTGGTGTTGTGGCGATGAATAGTTACGGTATTTCGGCAGAGGTGACAGGTCCGGTATATATTGTAGTGGATATGTCAAAAAAGAGTTATACCATTACTCCGGTAGAAGAATGGAGTATTGTTGGGAGTGTTACGGAAGGAGGTTGGAATGCCGGAGCTGGTGTACCGCTTGCCTATCAAGGTAAAGGTGTATGGGGCGGACGGGTAAAACTGACCGGACTTGGTACGGCAAGTGACCGTGCCCGTTTCAACTTTATTATGAACAAAAGTTGGGATTATACAATGAAACGTATTTCTGATACTCCTAATGAAGTGGCTTTCTCCAATTCCGGCTATTCTTCCAGTGATATAAATTTGAATCATGGTACGTATAATATCACTTTAGATCTCCGTCGTTTCGCTTTCTATATTGATTGTGGTGAAGAAGGTATAGATCCTTTTAAGATTTCTGTAATGGGATCTTCTGTCGCTAACGGACAGGGGGCAGACAGTAATCATGGTTATGCCTATATGTTCGGAGAATTGCAGGACGAGCGTTTCAAGAATCAGGAGACCCGTCTGCCATGGTATACATCTGGTATTTCTATTGGTGGAAACAGTACATTGAATTTGTTGGCTCGTTACAATGATTTGTTGTATGACTGCGGCAAGTATGTTATTTTCGGACTTTCTTTGGGTAATGAGGGAATACATGGGGCTGCCGATCAGCAGGCTATCTATAATCAATTCAAAGACAATATGCAGACCTTGATTAGGAAAGCGCGTGAAGACGGTAAATATCCCGTGATGATGAATAATTATACTCGTGGAGATTTTGAGGAGAGCGATTATAGGTATGTAAAACAGATGAATCTGCTGATTCATGAGTGGGATCTTCCTTCTGTCAATATGTTAGGTGCAATAGATAACGGTAGTGGTAAATGGGCAGACGGTTATCAGAATGGTACGGATCTTTATCATCCGAATACAGAAGGACACCGTGAGTTCCTTTATGCTATGGTTCCTTCGTTGTTTGATGCAATAGAAGCTGGCAAGACCCTTCCTGCACGTGTCTCCGGAACTTCATACACTTTGGCGGGAAAGGTTTTGGAATTTACTCCGGAAGAAACAGTACATCCGTTTACAATCTCCTTTAAAGTGAAAGGTGCTACAGATGGAACGATTGCCACTTTTACAAATGGTGGCAATACTATGGGAACTTTGAAGATTCAGGAGGGAAAGGTAGTATATAACTCTCCATCGCAAGGTAAAATAGTAGGTGGAGATGTTACGGATAATCAATGGCATGTAGTATCTTTGACACATTATTATGCACAAGGACGTACATTGCTATACACCGATAAGAGTTTAGCAGGAGAATTGAACGAGAAACTGACTGTAGGTAAGTTTATTATCGGTGATAATAGTTCTACAGAGGGCAGAGAGTACAGTGAACTGTTCTTCTACCGTTCGGCAATGAATGAGGAAGAAATAAACAAACTTTGTGATGGAAGTATGTTGAAGTCCAGTTTGGAAATCTATGCTCCGTTGGATGGTTCGAAATCAACAATTGAGAATCTGGCTCAAAGTATGAATACTGTGATAGTAAAGTCTGAATAAGAATAGAAATTATATGAATATGAAACTCAAAGCAATGTTACTTGGCCTATCCATAATGACCGCATTGCCTGTCTGTGCGCAGAAACCGGTATATTTGGATACAAGCAAGCCAATCGAAGAGCGAGTGAAAGATGCGTTGAACCGGATGACTCTTGAAGAAAAGGTCAGGATGATTCATGCACAGTCTAAATTTAGTTCGGCAGGTGTACCCCGTCTCGGCATTCCGGAAGTATGGGCTACCGATGGTCCTCACGGTATCCGTCCGGAAGTATTATGGGATGAATGGAATCAGGCAGGATGGACAAACGATTCTTGTATTGCTTATCCCGCACTCACTTGCCTTGCCGCGACGTGGAATCCCGAAATGTCCTACCTTTATGGAAAAAGTATCGGTGAAGAAGCACGCTACCGGAAGAAAGACATTCTGTTAGGTCCCGGTGTGAATATTTATCGTACCCCTTTGAACGGACGTAATTTTGAATATATGGGCGAAGATCCTTATTTGTCTTCCATTATGGTAGTTCCTTATATCAAGGGGGTACAGGAAAACGGAGTGGCTGCCTGTGTGAAACATTATGCGTTGAATAATCAGGAGTTCAACCGGCATACAACTAATGTTGAAGTAAGTGACCGTGCTCTTTATGAGATATATCTGCCGGCCTTTAAGGCTGCTGTTCAGGAAGGGGGAACTTGGTCGATAATGGGTTCCTATAACCTTTATCAAGGACAACATGGTTGCCACAATAAACGTTTGCTCAAAGACATTCTTCGGGATGAATGGGGGTTCGACGGAGTAGTGGTGTCTGACTGGGGAGGTGTGCATCATACCGAACAGGCCATCTATAACGGTATGGATCTGGAGTTTGGTTCGTGGACAAACGGATTATCTGCCGGAACGAGAAACGCTTACGATAATTACTATTTGGCTTTCCCTTATCTGCGGTTGATAAAGGAAGGGAAAGTCGGTACAAAAGAGTTGGATGAAAAGGTAAGTAATGTCCTTCGTCTGATTTTCCGCACCTCAATGGATCCGAATAAACCGTTCGGTTCTTTAGGCTCTCCCGAACACGGGCAAGCCGGACGAAAGATTGGTGAGGAGGGAATTGTTCTTTTGCAGAATAATAATAACGTGTTGCCTATCGATCTGAACAAAGCGAAGAAGATTGCCGTTATCGGTGAGAATGCGATTAAGATGATGACAGTTGGCGGTGGTAGTTCTTCTTTGAAAGTGAAATATGAGGTTTCTCCGTTGGATGGATTGAAAAATCGAGTGGGATCGCAGGCAGAGGTTGTATATGCCCGTGGGTATGTCGGTGATCCGACAGGAGAATATAATGGAGTGAAGACCGGACAGAACTTGAAAGATGATCGTTCGGAAGATGAACTCCTTGCTGAGGCTCTGCAGGTGGCTAAAGATGCTGATTATATAATCTTTTTCGGTGGTCTGAATAAGAGTAGCCATCAGGACTGTGAAGATTCGGACCGTGCTTCTTTAGGTTTGCCATACGCACAGGATAGAGTGATTAGTGAACTTGCAAAGGTAAATAAAAAACTGATTGTGGTTAATATTTCCGGTAATGCGGTAGCCATGCCCTGGGTGAATGAAGTGCCTGCTATTGTTCAGGGATGGTTTCTAGGTTCGGAAGCCGGAACGGCTCTTGCCTCCGTATTAGTAGGAGACGCCAATCCTTCGGGAAAACTTCCTTTCACCTTCCCGGCAAAACTGGAAGATGTGGGTGCTCATAAATTAGGGGAATATCCGGGCAATAAAGAAGAATTGGCACAGTCTAAACATAAGGGAGATACTATTAATGAAATCTATCGTGAGGATATCTTTGTAGGTTATCGTTGGGCGGATAAAGAAAAGATCAAACCGTTGTTCCCGTTCGGACACGGATTGAGCTACACTACTTTCGCCTATGGAAAGCCTTCGGCTGACAAGAAAACAATGACAGCAGATGATACTATCTCTTTCACGGTCAATGTGAAGAATACAGGAACTCGTGAGGGGCAAGAAGTTGTTCAGCTTTATATCAGCGATAAGAAATCCTCTCTCCCTCGTCCGATCAAAGAGTTGAAAGGTTTCCGGAAAGTGAAACTGGCTCCGGGAGAAGAGAAAGCAGTAACGCTGACGATTGATAAGAAAGCATTGAGTTTCTTTGATGATGCTAAACACGAATGGGTGGCCGAACCGGGCAAGTTTGAAGCAATTATCGGTAGTTCATCCAGGGATATTAAAGGAACTGTACCATTTGAGTTGAAATAGGTATATGTTTGGTTAGAAATTTTTTAAGGAGATGACAGAGAGTCTGGGTACTCGGAAAACGCTAAGTGATTGCAACAAATTGACTTAGCGTTTTTTTATTGCCTAACTTTCCCTGCTAAGATTTTTAAGGAGGATAGGGCAGATTATATCCTTTCTTCACAACAGGCGCAAGATGATGAAACCAACCGGCCTTTTGGGGATTTCATGGCGGTGCAATTGAAAAAATTACTGTCTTTGGAAATTCAAAAATATAAAGCTTCTCACAATAAAGGATTTAGCTTTATGTTTTAATCTTGTAGGACTTCTTTTGATAAGACTTTCATCCATTTGTATATCTTTCACCGCTTAGTACCAACAGACTTTCCGGTCCCATATTGAACAACAGGTCTATGATACTCAAA